>OFLO01000005.1_pt1 | contig 294318 bp, 241 predicted proteins | sample 1540831 | NCBI WGS metagenome assembly OFLO01 (sample SAMEA4413049, study PRJEB24355) | metagenome | biome: human; feature: gut; material: faeces | place: United Kingdom | collected 2010 | reverse complement strand
AATTTGCGTCGTTTCATTTAACAGCTTTCCTAATAATTTTCGCTTTGAACATTAGAAAATTGATTATGATTTATGTTTTCTTTAACTTTAATTTATAGGAGAAAAATCATGATTCTGTTAATTTATGAAATCTTATTATTTTTAATAATTTCATTCTCGTATTTTTTATTCAAACTATTTTTATGGAGATTCATTTTGGAATCTTAGCTTTAATATTCGGAATGTTTACAGCAACTTTGTTTATATATTACATGCTTCTATATAAAAGTCCAGAATACAATGACAAGAAAATAGACTGACCCCAATTAGTGGGAATTATATAAAAACACTTTCGTTGAATTCATATTAAAATGAATCATACGGAGGTGTTTTTTCTATGAAAAGAGTTTCTTATTCAGTAGAAACAAAGTATAAACCAGTTGAAATGAAATCAGCAGGATTTTCCATCTAAAATTTACAGCACATACCATTTCTCGAAATTCTTTTTCTTTCCTCATTTAATCATGCACTTCACCCATTTATTGTTATCACTTGCAACCTGCATACTCTAAATGTAAACTTTAAAATGTAATTAGTTTACATTAAAGATAGGTGACATGATAAACATGAACATATTTATAACTGGAACGAATACAGACATTGGTAAAACGTATGTCACTAAATATCTCTACAAGGCGTTAAGAACGCGGGGATATAGTGTATGTATTTTCAAACCTTTTCAAACTGAAGAAATCGGTGGAGGTAGATACCCGGATTTAGAGATTTATAAAAACGAATGCGGTTTAGACTATGACATCACGTCACTTTACACATTCAAAGACCCAGTTTCACCACATTTAGCATTCAAAATTGAAAGGCATCAGCAATTGAACCATCAAACAATGATGGACAAACTCGAATCACTAGAAGCACAATTCGATATAATTCTCATTGAAGGTGCGGGTGGTATTGCAGTGCCTATCTATGAATACAGTGACCATTTTTATATGACAACAGATTTAATTAAAGACACATCGGATTTCATTGTGAGTGTCTTACCTTCAAAATTAGGTGCGATTAATGATGCCATCGTTCATCAGAAATATATTGATCATCATGAACTCCCCCCGAATGTGTTAATCATGAATAACTATACTGATAGCGCTATTGAACAGGATAATTTACATACCATTGAAAAATTAACACATAAGCCTGTTTATACGTTAGGTCATCAAGCGACTCAAGAAAGCTTTTCCGAAGCATTTATACAACGAATGATAGGAGGATCCAATGGCTAATACACGAGAGTTAAATCATAAAGATGCACAGTATGTATGGCACCCATTCACACAGATGGGAGTCTATGCTAAAAATGACAATATTATTATTGAAAAAGGTCGCGGAAGTTATTTATACGATACTGAAGGCAATAAATATTTAGATGGTTATGCGTCATTGTGGGTCAATGTGCACGGGCATCAACATAAAAAGTTAAATCAAGCCATTCATAAACAACTTGATAAGATTGCCCATTCTACGCTATTAGGTTCGTCTAATATTCCATCGATTGAACTTGCCGAACAGTTAGTCAAATTAACACCAGATAGATTACAAAAAGTGTTTTATTCCGATACGGGGAGTGCGTCGGTAGAGATTGCTATTAAGATGGCTTATCAATATTGGAAGAATATCGATGCTAAACGATATGCGAAGAAGAATAAATTTCTTACATTACATCATGGATATCATGGAGATACTATAGGTTCTGTTAGCGTTGGTGGTATCGATAGTTTCCACAACATTTTTAAAGACCTTATTTTTGAAAATATACAGATAGAAACACCGTGTTTATATAAAAGTAAGTACCGCAATGAAGCGGAAATGCTTAATTCAATACTGAATCAAATTGAAGATATATTATCTGAGAAAAATGATGAAATAGTAGGATTAATTTTAGAGCCACTTATACAAGGTGCAACAGGTTTATTTGTTCATCCACATGGATTTTTGAAAGCTGTAGAACAGTTATGTAGAAAATACGATGTGTTACTGATTTGTGATGAAGTAGCTGTTGGTTTCGGGCGTACGGGAGAAATGTTTGCCTGTAACCATGAAGATGTACAACCAGATATTATGTGTCTGGGTAAGGCAATTACAGGCGGTTATTTACCGTTAGCGGCAACTTTAACATCTCAAAAGATATATGATGCTTTTTTAAGTCAGAGTCACGGTAAGAATACGTTTTTCCACGGTCATACATATACAGGTAATCAGTTAGTTTGTTCCGTAGCACTTGAGAATATTAATCTTTTTAAAAAGAAGCATCTGATTGGGCACATTCAAAAGACATCTCAAACATTAAAGCAACGCCTAGAGGCACTTCAACCTCATAAAAATATTGGAGATATTAGAGGGCGGGGATTAATGTATGGTGTGGAATTAGTTGAAAACAAATCAACGCAGACACCACTCGATATTCCTACTGTAGAACTGATTATACGTCGATGTAAAGAGAATGGATTGATGATTCGGAATTTGGAAAATGTCATCACTTTTGTACCTATTTTAAGTATGTCTAATAAAGAAATTAAAAAAATGGTTAAAATTTTCGACAAAGCCTTACATCAAACATTAAGTAAGAAGTAAGAGGGTATTTATGGACATTAAAGCACAGTTAAAACAGATACAAGATAAAGGTTTATATAGAGCGCTTCAACCGATTCAGTCCGTAGAAAAACAATATATTTATATCAATGACCAATCTTATATTAATTTTACTTCGAACGATTATCTCGGTATAGGACAACTTGAATATCAACCTCAAAATTTCTTAGATTTTATAAAGACATATAGTATCCATCTATCAAGTTCTAGATTAGTGAGTGGCAATTCAGTTGTTTATCAGCAATTAGAACAGGCAATCAGCGAGTATTTTAATTTTGAAGACGCCTTAATTTTTAATAGTGGTTACGATGCGAATTTAGCGGTATTTAATATTTTTAAAAATAATAATGTTGTTATCTTTTCGGATCAACAGAATCACGCCAGTATAATAGACGGTATTAAACTAAGTGGTCTATCAAAAGTGATTTATCAACATTTAAACTATGATGACTTGGAAAGTCATTTAGCGCGGGACTCGCATCCAGATGTTCAAAAAGTGATTGTCTCTGATAGTGTGTTTTCTACTAACGGCGCTAAAGCAGATATTAATAGGCTAGTTAATCTCAAGCAACGTTACAATGCGATTTTAATTATTGACGCATCTCATAGTTTAGGATTAAATCTCTTTGAGTGTCATGCAGACATTGACATAGTTACCTCAAGTTTATCTAAAGCGTGGGGAGCCCATGGTGGCTTAATACTAAGTTCAAAAGATGTAAAAGATTTAATTATTAATAAAGGTCGTTCGCTTATCTACTCGAGTAGTTTACCTAGCTATCATTTGTATTTTATTCAAGTGAGCTTACAACATGTGATTGAAGATACATACAGACGAGAGAAGTTGAATGCACTTAGTGAATATTTTAATCACCAATTTATGGAATTATTTCCCAATCAACCATTATCTAATACACCCATCAAAAATATCGTTTGTGATAGTTTGGTTTCAGCACAAGCACAATACGACATGTTATTTGAACATGGTATATTTGTCAGTTATTTAAGGTATCCAACAGTGTCACAGCCAACATTAAGAATTTCATTATCCTATTTTCATGACACAGATGATATTGATCGACTTTTCAATGTAATGAAACAATACGATGAAGGTGATAGCTATGTATAGTATAAAAATGCGTGCAAGCCACGAAGATATTCATATTAGCGGTGCTGAAACAATGTGTGAATTTAAAGATTTAGAAAATTATTTGAAAAAATATTTTAATAAAGCCTTTAATCATGAAAATGGAAATATAGATTTCTTAAATTTGAAAATTGAAAAGGTTAAGGCACCCATTCAAACAATACCAGCATTACCAGTGGTTGAAAATTTAAACGATACATTAACACAATTAGCGAAACAAACAGATGTTTCTGAATATGCGCTAAACAAAGGGTTAGAATATATAAAGAATGATATTACTTATACTGGAGCCATTATTCTATCTGCACAAACCGGACAACGACTTGATAGCACTGAACAACGAGGTATCAGGGTAACTCATTTAGCATTTAAAACATGCAAACGTAATGGAGAAATATCAGAAAGAGTAAAAGATGCACGTGCACTTGCAACTTGTATCAATGCATTTGAAGGTGTAAAGGCAGAACTATGTGTATCAGACGATTTGCATTACACGACTGGATATTATGCTTCGCCTAAGTTAGGATATCGTAGAATCTTTAATATTAAAGAAAAAGGTACGCGTCACGGAGGAAGAATTATCTTCGTAGACGAAGGGATAAATTTAAATGCATATGTTTCCTTTTTAGAAACAGTACCTAAAGAAATCATAGAAAAATAAGGAATAATATAAACACTCCCAGTAAAGAAAGCATTTAAAATGTGACCTTTACTGGGAGCTTTTTGGTTATATCATATTGTTTTTTAATGAAAGAGTTACAGGGTATAAATTATTTTGTAAACGTGATTTTAGGCGAAGTACCTAAGCCTTCTTTACTTATAGCATTAAAAACCAATTTTTTTGAATTAATAAGAATCATTTCAATAATGATATTCGGATTGTCTACATTACTTAAAATTATTTTTCTGGAATCTTCATTTATTAACGTACAAACGTAATTAGGTGTTATCTCTTTATTAAATGTAATATTTAATGGTGAAGTTTCTACTTCTACAGGGTGCCAAATACCTTCTAATGTATGGAACCAACAAATTTCTTGATATTTTAAATCATCACTTACGATGTTAATGTTGTTGTAATTATGCATAAGCACACCTTTCTATATTAATAACCATAAATTGATGCATACCATTCATAGTGATCGCCATTTGATACTGGAATGATATTACTATGTGCATCTTGAGTCATGAAACCATTGTCCCATGGGTTCCAAATTAAAATGACTTCTTGTCCGTTGTTAACTTTAGCATTACCAGCCACAGCCATGGCATGTCCAGCGTGAATACCATCGCTTGATTCAACACGCTTACCTAATACAGCTATACCTTGATTATTAGTTGTTAATTGGTCTACTTCATTATATGAAGTCATTCTATTAAGATATTGAGTATTTCTGCCTTGTGATCTACCAAAACGAAGCATCTCGTTAGATGTTAGTCCTGTAAATTGGAAGTCGTGACCTCTTAAATTAGGATGTAAATATCTCATTACTGATTCTGCATTATATCGATTTGTGTTATATGTGGCATTGAGTAGTGCTGACATAGTATAGCCGGCACACCAACTATTATACCCTTGTGTTTCGCGTATTCTGAAATTCTTTAATTGATTTACATATTCTGCGTGAATTTCATTTCGTGTACTTTGATATTCTAAAGTTGGTTTTGTTACTGATGCAGTTTGTTTAAAATCATTTAAATCTTTAGGTTTAGTGGATTTAGTGGCATTTTCATATGTTTTTTCATTATTACGTGGCGTTTTAAGCACAAGTGTCACTTTTCCATCTTCAGTAAGTGCAAAATATCCTTTTGTATTAGTCAAAATTGTTATCTTTTGATTTTTATATTGATTTAATATTTTAGAAAGAAATGGAGAAACATTAATGGAATAATTGTTTTGCTGTTTTGAAGCTTTAGAATTTGAAGGATTAGGAGAAATTGTTACTACATAAACGACATCTCCTTTTTTATTGAGCACTGGATAATAATAATTGCCGTCGCTTTCCTTATTAAATTTATAAATTTTAAAAGGTTCACCAAGTGTATACGATGTTGCTTTGTGGTTGGAAGCTTTATCTAATAAAGCTACACGAGATAAATATTGTTCTTCAGCAAGTTTGCGAACTGCATTTGGAACGTCTTTATTACTGACAGTGACTTTAGTTGTTTTTTGGTTTGCACCATCCTTTTGTGGTAACGAGTCGGCGTGAGCACTATTGAAAAATAGGCCAAGTGCTAAACTTAGCGTAAAAGCAAGCATAATGGTAATCATATAACTTAATTTTTTCTTCATAAAAAAGTACTCCTTTACTAAAGTTTTTTGCAACTCTTTCAAACTGAATATAACATTTATTTTAAAATATAATTCATTTATTTCCTAAACGTTAAGTTATAATACTTATACGTTAAATATATAAATTGAACAAAATCAAATTGATATAAATTATAATAAAATAATGGATGGATTTAGTGACATGATGTCTATACTTTTAACACGACTATGAAGCAAATGTTTATAATTATCACTTCTAATTATTATCAAGTGTTCATGTTTCTTCATCATGTGTAATGAAAGACATTTTCAATATATGTTATTAATCAATTTTAATGTTGTGTATACACATAATAATTATATGTAAGTATTGATTATTTTTAATAATTTAAAATGTAAAGTTTGCAAAGTTTTAATAAATACTTGAAAGTAATTTATATTTTTATGTTAATCTATATATAACAGTTATATTTTCATATTTTATAGGGGAAAAAACTTATAGAGGTGATTTTTTTGAAAAATAATAATGAAACAAGAAGATTTAGCATTAGGAAGTACACGGTGGGAGTCGTGTCAATCATTACTGGGATTACAATATTTGTCAGTGGTCAGCATGCTCAAGCTGCTGAAATGACACAATCATCATCAGATTCTAACGAACAGTCACAGCAAACAGAACAAGTTGAACAAAAAGAAGATACAACTCATTTATCTTACGAATTGAATCAAGAGGGTGAGACAGCGAGCCAATCAAAGACTAATCAAGAGAATCAATCTGATGGCAATGTACAAAAAAAGGATAATCAAATACAACAAGATTCAACACAAACGTCACCATTAAATGACCAAAAACAAACTTCAATGGAACAACAATCAAAAGACAATCATGTTTCCCCAAATTCACGTCAGGATACATATCCAAAAGGCCAAAATCAAGATGATAAAGGCAAACAACAGTTTAAAGATAATCAACACTCACAAACAGAACATCAACCTAATACTCAAAACCAAAATAATGATCAAGATTCATCAGATAAAAAGCAACACCCATCTGATCAAACTCAAGCCTCATCTTCAAAAGGAACACAACCTAAACAATCACAGTCTATAGAAGATAGAGATAAAACAGTAAAACAACCATCTTCTAAAGTACATAGAATAGGTAATACGAAAACTGATAAAACAGTTAAAACAAATCAAAAAAAGCAAACATCATTAACTTCACCACGTGTTGTGAAATCAAAACAAACTAAACATATCAATCAACTTACTGCGCAAGCTCAATATAAAAATCAATATCCAGTCGTGTTTGTACATGGATTTGTAGGTTTAGTCGGTGAAGATGCGTTTAGCATGTACCCAAATTATTGGGGTGGTACTAAATATAACGTGAAACAAGAACTTACAAAATTAGGTTACCGAGTTCACGAAGCCAATGTAGGGGCATTTAGCAGTAATTATGACCGTGCTGTTGAACTTTATTATTATATTAAAGGTGGACGAGTAGATTATGGTGCAGCACATGCTGCAAAATATGGTCACAAACGTTATGGCAGAACATATGAAGGCATTATGCCTGATTGGGAACCAGGTAAAAAGATACATCTTGTTGGGCATAGTATGGGAGGCCAAACGATACGCTTGATGGAACATTTTTTAAGAAATGGAAATCAAGAAGAAATAGACTACCAACGTCAATATGGTGGTACGGTATCTGATTTATTTAAAGGTGGACAAGATAACATGGTGTCTACGATTACTACATTAGGAACACCTCATAATGGCACACCTGCTGCAGATAAACTAGGGTCGACTAAATTTATTAAAGATACAATTAATAGAATTGGAAAAATTGGTGGAACTAAAGCGCTCGATTTAGAACTAGGTTTTTCTCAATGGGGCTTCAAACAGCAACCTAATGAATCATATGCTGAATATGCAAAACGTATAGCGAATAGCAAAGTTTGGGAAACTGAAGATCAGGCTGTAAATGATTTAACAACTGCTGGAGCAGAAAAGTTAAACCAAATGACGACATTGAATCCTAATATCGTCTATACATCATATACAGGTGCTGCAACACATACTGGACCATTAGGTAATGAAGTACCGAATATTAGACAATTCCCATTATTCGATTTAACAAGTCGTGTGATAGGTGGAGATGACAATAAAAATGTTAGAGTAAATGATGGCATAGTACCTGTGTCTTCTTCACTACATCCAAGTGATGAAGCGTTTAAGAAGGTAGGTATGATGAACCTGGCAACTGACAAGGGTATCTGGCAAGTGAGACCCGTACAATATGATTGGGATCATCTAGATTTAGTCGGCTTAGATACTACTGATTATAAGCGAACTGGAGAAGAATTAGGTCAATTCTATATGAGTATGATAAATAATATGTTGAAAGTCGAAGAGTTAGATGGTATCACACGTAAGTAGTGATTAAAAGAACGGTAACATCCTCATTAAATGTATGATTGCGGTACATTTAATGAGGTTTTTTGATTGTTTCGCCGAAAAAATATATTAAGAAATTAAATTGAATGTGTATAAATGATTTGATAATATAAAAGTGAATTTTTTATAAAAAGATATTTATATGAATACACCATATTTTTAATGAATGAATAAAATAATAGTGAGATGTGAAAAGATGAAATATTATGGGAAGTTACTTTGTGGTATTAGCTTTTTAATATTAACGTATTTTATTGGCGGATGTGGATTTATGAATAAAGATAATAATAAAGAAGCAGAAATTAAAGAAAGTTTCCACAAAACATTAAGTATGTATCCAATTAAAAATTTAGAAGATTTATACGATAAAGAAGGCTATCGTGATGAAGAATTTGAAAAGAGAGACAAAGGGACATGGATTATTAATTCAGAAATGAATATTCAGAAAAAAGGTCAAGCGATGAAATCTAGAGGTATGGTTTTGTATATAAATAGAAATACTAGAAAAACGACTGGTCATTTTTATACAAGTATAATTACAGAAGATAAAAAGGGGAGAGTGCACAGTAAAGATAAAAAATACCCTGTTCAACTAAAAAACAATAAAATTGAACCGATTAAACCCATAGCCGATGAAAAATTAAAAAATGAAATTAAAAACTTTCAGTTTTTCTCTCAATATGGGAATTTTAAAAATTTAAAAGACTACAAGAATGGAAATGTGTCTTATAATCCAAACGTACCAAGTTATTCGGCAGAATATCAATTAAGTAATGAAGATGACAATGTGAAACAGTTAAGAAAAAGATATAACATCCCGACAAAGAAAGCACCAAAATTAATATTAAAAGGTGATGGTGATCTTAAAGGTTCATCTATAGGTTATAAAGAAATCGAGTTTTCTTTTGTCGACAACAAAGAACAAAGCATCTACTTTGCGGATAGTGTGGAATTGAATCCAAGTGAGGTAAATAATGAGTAGAAGTAAGCATGGAATCAGATCAAAAACGTAAACGTTAATAAAAAATGAACAATAGAAATATTGAAATAAGTACAACAAACCTCTAAATGACTTTTTTCATTTAGAGGTTTGTTTATGTATAAAGTTTAACTGATGATAATTGAGAGATGTGTTTTTATAAATCAAGTTGTATTTGTTTTAAATGTTTGCCTATAACAATAAGGTACAAGGGGACATCAGCTTTAAGTTGAATGGGAGATAATTCTATATTTCCTTGTGCATACTGTACTAAATAAACGTGTTGCTGATTTGAAAAACGAACAAACCCTTTGACACGGTAAACATCCTGAGGCAAGTTATCTAACGCACTAATCATTTCTTCTTTTGTTTGTAGCCTAGGATTTTCAATGAATTGATGATTTATATTACTATGCAAAGTGCCACATGCATTTGAATTTATATGTGTTGGCTCTAGCAGTGATTTTAAACTTAATTCTCCAAATTGACCAACTTGAATATTGGCATCGCTATTGATGCGTTCGAGATGACGTAGCAAGCGGGCGGTTTCTTCTACCTCTACTTTATCTACTTTATTAATAAATAAAGTTGAACAATGACGCAGTTGTTCATAAAATAAAGCGACAATGTCACGTGGATAAGATTTAATTTGTGCATACATGCTTGCATCAATCATTCCGACCATACTCCTTAAAGTGATAAAAGGGGCAAGTACGGGCGTGAAGCATGCATCGACGACAGCTAGTGGTTCAGCTACACCACTACATTCAATAAAGATGATATCTGGTTGATATTTTAAGTATAGTTCATGTAGTTGTTGTGATACGTCTGATTTCATCGCACAACAAATGCATCCTTCAGTGATCTCACTCATAGGTACTTTAGGATGATTTATAAGTTGGCCATCTACACTTAATTTTCCAAATTCATTCATGATAACGGCAGTATTTAAATTGTTTTCAAGTGCATCAGCGATTAAATGATTGAGTGTTGAGGTCTTGCCACTTCCTAAAAAGCCACTGACAATAATGATTTCCATAACATCACTCCTAAGTCTGAAATTTTAGCTATGCTTAACATTGCTATGACTAGTACGATGACGCAAAGGGTGGACGATACCATTTGTTTCATAATCATTTTAATTCCTAGAATTGAACCGAGCCGTCGTATGAGCATCGTCATTGTTACTGAACATGCTGTAAATGTTGAACTAAAGAAGACTAGCAACAATAATTGGAAAGCCGAAAGTCGTTGAATTAAAGCACTGTCATTCATATTAAACAACAACATTCCATCCTTACGTATCATTGAAAACAGAATACCTGGTGCAAGCTGTGTTGGTATATCTAGTAGCCATAATAAAGGTATGAATGCATTTGATATAAAAGTCAAAATAGGCGTAAGAGATAATAAACTTACAATAAGGCAAATGACTATAAAGATAGGTAAGGCTTGTACAATAAACATTTGAATACTTTTCCACGCTGCTTTTAAGAGTAGCTTTGGTTTGGGCCAACGTACAGGTTGTCGTTGAAAAACAGACTGTGTTGTCATATGTGTTTGATGACTATACCATAGTTTGTTATGTATGATTCCACCTATGAATATCATGCATAAATATGGCAAAAATAACCAAGATTTTTGGCTTGCGTTGAATATCGATAATGTTGCCCCAATTTGGTAACTGCAGGCAGTCCCAAAACTTACCAAGCTCATGCATTGTACTTTGGTACATTGATGACATTGATGAGTAGCTTGAGTAATAGCAGCAGCATTACAACCAAAGCCTTCTAACAAGGGGATGATATCTGCCCCATGAAGACCTAGTCGTAACATCGTAGGTTCGATAGACCAAACGAGATGATGCTTTAAATGACTGATATCAACAAGCGCTGTGGATAAACTAATCAAAAAAACAACTGGTAACGCCCAGATAAACGAATATGTGCCTAAGGAGATGACACCATAATGACCGAATAAAATATGTTGCAATTTATCCTCTTGAAATAATGATATTTGAGATAGTTTTGATAACCAGGGTGCCACATAATGTTGTAATCCGTCTGAAATGTGATAAGACAAGTAGATGGGTAAAGCAAACATGAGTATGATAAAGCACCACCCATAAATAATATTGTGAAAACGAGGATGGTATACTTTGCTCTCCTTAACAAAAGTACGCAATGTTTTAATGATATTTAAACTATGAAGTGGCGATGAAGGGACACCGTGTTGTAATGAAATATCTAATTGGTGTTTGATAATGTAACGTTTTAACAAAACTTGTTGGCTAGAGGTTAATTTGTCATAACCTTCAATGATCAACTCATGTGCATCATCTGGGATATCAGAAAACGTCCCATCACGTAAATTAAAGGTTACTGCTAACATGTGCAATTCACATCACAACAATGATAATCGTCTAGATACATATTTTTTTGACGATACGACTGAATTAATGATGTATCTTCAGGTAAGCCTTCGCGTAGGCTTACTAAATGAGCTAATACTGCAAAACGTGCTCTGAATTTATATATGTAACAAAGGATAGCATTTTGATGACGTACAGTAGCACCAATTAAAAATACATTAGGAAACTTTGTAGACTCGTCCAATTCTGTTAACTGAATTTCTGATTGTCGTATTTGAAATAGTTGCTCTATTAAAGGATTTTGGGTGACATCAAATCCAGTTGCGATAATCGGTTCAGTATGAGAGTGAACAATATGCCCATTATCAAAGTGTATCTTATAGGAATGATCTTGATATGTTACTTTGTGTGCTCGGTAGCCCACATGCATTTCAATTAATGCACCCTCTTGTATAGCGTTCTGTAATCGCTGTTGAGTATATGGTGATAATCTTATACTTGGGTCTGCATCTTCCTTTTTAAGTCCAGTTTTAGATGTATATATTGATATTCTTGCGCCTGTTTGACTAAGGTTTATGGCAGCATCAAAAGCACTCTCATTACCACCAATGATTGTAAAAGCATCACCTTTTAATTGAGTGAATGTTTGAATTTCACTGTAATGACGTCCATATGAAAAAGGATGATATGGGAATGAATAGTCTCCAGTTGCTATAAATATATAATCTGCGGTATAAACACCATAGTCCGTTGATACATGATATACACCATCTATGTATGTTACACGTGAAACATTGGTGTTTGTTTTGACATTTAGATTGTAATGCGTAGCTACTAGTGAGAGGTATTCAGCATAACGTTTTCCAGATAAATGTTCTTCATTGAAAGTGAAGGCAGGTGATGTATCTTTAGCTATTGCATTCATATCTGGCATGCCAAAACCATTAGTTGTAAATGATGGTGTGATGGTCTTTGTTGATAGAGGCCAATGTTTAAATGAATGACCGATGGTTCCCTTTTCAATAATTAGAACATCTTTAATATTGAATTCTTGTAAAGTGATTGCCATACCCAGGCCAGCGGCTCCTGCGCCGATGATGATGATGCGATGATGAGACATGGTAACACATCCTTTCTCATTTTTATTTCTATAAAACGTAATTATTACGATTTAAAAGTATAGCGATAATTAAGTCACTTTTCAAATGAAAAAGAAACAGTAGGTTTATGGATTTTCTTGAACATATTGTGCATGAATCTATCAAATTGAAAAAATTTGTTTTTTTCAGACTTTTTTGAGATTAAATATTGCCGTTGACAATAATAAAAAATAATGTAAATATTAAAGCGTAACAATTTCGATTTAGGAGATGTACACATGTATAAAAAAGGTTTAATTATATTTTTTGTAGCAGTTTTAGCATTATCACTAGCTGCTTGCGGTAAAGATAGTTATCAGCAATCATCTGATCACAAAGGAAAGTTAGATGTAAAGACGACAGTGTATCCACTAAAATCATTTGCACAGCAAATCGGTGGAAAATATGTAAATGTTGAATCGGTTTACCCTAAAGGCGTAGATCCACATACATATGATCCAAGTCAAAAACAAATGGTAGATATTGGGAAATCTGACTTATTCTTATATACTGGTGATAACTTAGATCCCGTAGCTAAGAAAATCGCTAAAGCTATAAATGATAAAGATAAGACACTATCACTAGAATCAGCTTTAGATAAAAATAAGGATTTATTAAAAGGCGAAGAACATGAGCATGAGCACGGAGAAGGTCACGAACATGGCGAAGCACATGAAGATGAACACGAACATGAACATCATCACCATGGAAAATACGACCCACACATTTGGTTGGATCCTGTAGTAAGTCAAAAATTTGCTAAAGCAATTAAAGATGAATTGGTAGAAAAAGATAGCAAGCATAAATCTTATTATGAAAAGAATTACAAGCAACTCGTTAAAGAATTAAAAGACTTAGATAAAGATATGAAACACGCTGTGAAAGGTAATGAAGATAAAACGGTTTATATTTCACATGACTCTATTGGTTATTTAGCAGAGCGTTATCATTTTGAACAAGAAGGCATTGAAAATATGAATGCTGAAGAACCAAGTCAAAAAGATTTAACAAATATTGTTAAACAAATTAAAGAGGATAAAGTGAAAAATATTTTAATAGAAGAAAATGTATCTCATAAAGTAGCAGATACGGTAAGAAAAGAGACAAATGCTAAAACAATTAAATTTTACAATATGGGATCACACACAAAACAACAAGATGATAACAACAATACTTACCAATCATTTATGAAAAAAAATATTAAAGCCATTGAAAAAGCGCTAAAAAACGAATAAATCAATCAAAATTATAGAAAAGACGACACCAAAGAAACATTGACAGAAATGATTTGTTCAGATGTGGAAGTATTTTCGATTGATTGAGTTGATTACTTATGAAGGTAAAAGGCTGTCAACTCTAGTTAGTTTTGTGAGAGTGGAATAAAGAATTCTGTATGGATTCTGTTCCACTCTTTTTTTATTAAAAAGATTCAAAGAAGCATAATTTAAAAGAGTGAAATTTATTCTTTGATTAATATTTGATATAATTGTGAACATTTAAATAAGCAAAAACCATATATTTGAAATTATGTTAATGTAAATATAGAAACTAAAGTAATCATTTTTATTTAAAAGTAGATTTTAATTTTTATATACATATTAGCGTTGTGGGATAGGTGGAAAGGGGGAGTCAAAGGTGAAAACGCTAATGATTAAAGCAATGGGGACGGTGATACGTTTATCGATTGAGCATCAACATCTGGATACATTACTTCAAGAAGCTGAAATAAAAATTCGTGCTTGGGAATCACAATTTAGTGCTAATGATCCGAAATCAGATTTGATGAATGTGAATCAGCATGCAGGTATCGCACCAGTCAAGGTTAGTTCTGAGATGTTTAACATGATACGTTATGGTTATGAAACTACATTATCTTCTAATTTTAAGATGAACATTTTGATAGGGCCACTAGTCAAATTATGGAAAATCGGTTTTAAAGATGCATTGAAACCTAAAGAAGAGGATATACAACGTGCTTTATTGTGTATGAATCCTGAAAATCTTGTTCTAAATTCAAAAACACATGAAGTATTTCTTACACAATCAGGAATGGAGATTGATTTAGGAGCTATAGTTAAAGGCTATTTTGCTGATCAATTACAGCAATACTTTTTATCTCATGGTGTATCTTCTGCCATTATCGATTTAGGTGGTAATGTTTTAACAATTGGTAGACAACCCGAAACATTAGAAAAATGGCATGTAGGTGTACGTAATCCATTTCATAAGGATGCACTACCACTCGTTACATTAAACGTAGAGCATCAATCAGTTGTCACATCAGGTATCTACGAACGTTACTTCATACAGGAAAACCAATTATTTCATCATATATTGGATTCAACAACAGGTTATCCTGTAGATAATGATATCGCTAGCGTGACAATCATATCTGATCATGGGATTGATGGCGAGGTATGGAGTACAATTTGTAGTTTTGGTCAATCACAAAAAAATATTGAATTATTAAATATCATTGACGGTATTGAAGGCATTATTGTGACAAGAGATGGAAGCGTTTTAATGACTTCGAAAATGCAAAAGTATTTATAAAAATTTAAAGAATACTCATGAAGAGTATTTTATTTTTAAACAATAATGTGAAAATATTCACAAATGACTAGGAGGATTTGCTATGAGTAAGGAAATATTCGATACTTTTAAATTTAAAAGTGGTGCCGAATTAAAAAATAGAGTATTAATGGCGCCCATGACTATCCAAGCTGGGTATTTTGATGGAAGTGTTACATCAGAAATGATTGATTATTATCAATTTAGAGCTGGTGATGCTTCAGCAATCATTGTTGAAAGTTGTTTTGTTGAAAATCACGGACGAGGATTTCCGGGAGCTATAGGTATTGATAATGATGATAAAATACCTGGACTCAAACGTTTAGCAGAAGCAATTCAAGCTAAGGGATCAAAAGCGATTTTGCAACTTTATCATGCCGGAAGAATGGCAAATCCTAAATTTAATGAAGGAGAGCAGCCGATATCTGCAAGCCCCATTGCAGCATTAAGACCCGATGCAGTACCACCTAGAGAAATGACACATGCTCAAATCAATCAGATGATTGATGACTTTGGAGAGGCTACACGTCGCGCTATAGAAGCGGGGTTTGATGGTGTCGAAATTCATGGTGCCAACACATACTTATTACAACAATTTTTCTCTCCACATTCTAATCGGAGACAAGATTCATGGGGAGGCAGTCGTGAAAAACGTACGCGATTTCCAATCGAAGTTTTAACAAAGGTTCAACATGTCGTTGCTGAAAAAGAGGCTTCTCATTTTATTATAGGATATCGATTCTCACCTGAAGAAATTGAAGAACCAGGCATACGTTTTGAAGATACTATGTTTTTACTAAATACATTAGCAGAATATGAACCTGATTACTTCCATATATCAGCAAACAGTTATCAACGTACATCTATTGTGAATCAAGAAGATACAGAACCTTTAATTAATAAGTACCTCAAAATGCAAAGTGCACAGTTGGCAAAAATCCCATTAATTGGTGTAGGTAGTATTGCCCAACGACAAGATGCGGAACATGCCCTTGAACTAGGATATGATCTTTTAAGTGTTGGGAAAGCCTATTTAGTGGAACCACAATGGACAGATAAAATTTCACAAAACGAAGAAGTAGAACAATTTGTCGATATACATGATCAGAAAGTACTTCACATACCATCCCCTTTATGGAAAGTAATGGACTTCATGATTTTAGATAAAGAAGAAGAGCATCGTAAATATGAAAGATTAAAAGCACTTCAAAATAAAAAAGTTAAATTTAACAAAGGTACGTATCATGTCTATGCAAAAGGTCATAATGGCAACCTACCAATGAAAGTTCAATTATCAGAAGATAAGATTGTAAATATCGAGGTAGATGATAGCGGAGAATCTGAAGGTATAGCGAATCCAGTGTTTGAACGTTTACCTCAAGATATTATCAATGGGCAAACACTGAATGTAGATGTCATTTCAGGTGCGACAGTAACAAGTGAAGGCATCGTGCAAGGTATTGCAGATGCAATTGAACAAGCAGGAGAAGATCCAGATATTTTACGGGCGCGTCCTAAACCAGTTGTTCAGTGGTCTGATGAGGTCGTTGAAGAGACGACTGACGTCGTTGTGATTGGTACAGGAGGTGCTGGACTCAGTGCAGCTGCTACTGTATTAGATGAAGGAAAAGAAGTCATCATGCTTGAGAAATTTGCTGCTATAGGTGGCAATACTATCCGTACAGGTGGTCAAGTCAACGCTGCTGAGCCTAAATGGCAAAATGCATTCCCGGCACTTGCTGGTGAAAAAGAGACACTCTTACAGTTATTAAATCATGATGAAAATGATATAGATGAAGCTTACATTGAAGATTTCAATACTTTAAAACATCAAATTAAAGACTATCTTGAAAATAGCAGTAATGAAGATGAATATCTTTTTGATTCTGTCGAATTACATCGTATTCAAACATATTTAGGTGGTAAACGTAAAGATCGTAATAATGTTGAAATTTCAGGTGATTATGATTTAGTTAAAACACTCACAGATAACGTTTTGGAATCAGTATATTGGTTGAAAGACAAAGGTGTTCATTTTGATCGTTCGTTTGTGGATATGCCTGTGGGTGCTTTATGGCGTCGTGGTCATAAACCAATGAAAGCACAAGGCTTAGAGTACATTGAAAATTTAGGAGACTACGTTAAACGTAATCATGGTCGTATTTTTACAGAAATTACTGCAGAAAAGTTAATCAAAGAAGGTAATCAAGTCGTTGGTATTGAAGCACGTAAAGCAAATGGTGCTAAAGTTAAGATTCATACACGTCATGGTGTAGTGTTGGCTACAGGTGGCTTTGGAGCGAATACAAAAATGCTACAACAATATAATACGTATTGGGATAATATTCCTGATGACATTAAGACAACGAATTCTCCTGCAATTACAGGTGATGGTATACGTTTAGGTGTGCAGGCAGGCGCTGACATCGTAGGTATGGGATTCTCTCAAATGATGCCGATTTCTGATCCGAAGACAGGTGCATTGTTTACTGGATTAATCGTAACACCTTCAAACTTTGTCTTCATTAATAAGGAAGGACAACGTTTTGTTAACGAATTTGAAAGTAGAGATGTATTATCTAAGGCAGCATTAGAACAAAAAGACGGTATCTTCTATATTATTGCAGATGCAAATATTAAAGCACTAGCTATGAATACAACTGAGGACAAAATTAATCAAGAATTAGAAGATGGCACCTTAGTAAAAGCAGATACCTTAGAAGCATTAGCCCAAAAATTAAACATTGATACAACTACTTTTGTGAACACGATTGAAAGATATAATACCTTCGTAGAACAAGGACAAGATGAGGATTTCAATAAAAATGCATTTGATTTAAAAATTGAAAAAGCACCATTCTACGCGACACCACGTAAACCTGCAATACATCATACTATGGGTGGTTTAAAAATAAACACGCATGCACAAGTTATAGATGTTGAAGGTCATATCATTGAAGGTTTATATGCGGCTGGTGAAGTTGCCGGTGGTATTCATGCTGGTAACCGTTTAGGCGGAAATGCACTGGCAGATATTTTTACTTTTGGTCGCATTGCCGGTCAAAGTGCTGTAACGAAATAAATGACGGAAGAGTAGGAGGCCACTTACGATGAGCGAACAGTTTAATAAAGGGAAACAACTAATTGTAGCGATTATCTTAGGGATTCTCACATACTGGTTATTTGCACAGTCTTTTTTGAATATCGCACCACATGTTCAACGTTTTTATCATGTAGATATGAGTATTGTTAATATTGCGGTCAGTCTCACATCACTCTTAACAGGTGTATTTATAGTCGTAGCAGGGGGATTATCTGATAAAATAGGTCGAGTTAAAATCACAAATGCAGGTCTAATATTAAGTATACTTGGCTCTATTGCATTGATCATCTCTCATGCACCAATTTTATTATTATTAGGGCGTGTTTTACAGGGTTTATCTGCGGCATGCTTACTTCCGGCAACTATCGCGTTAATTAATTCTTTCTTCCAAGGTGAAGAAAGACAAAAGGTACTTAGTTATTGGTCATTCGGATCCTATGGGGGAACAGGGTTAGCATCACTATTTGCTGGAATTATAGCTACATTTATTGGATGGCGATGGATTTTCGTGTTGTCAATCATCTTCTCAATTATTGCTTTAATATTGCTTAGAGGTATACCAGAATCTAAAGATGAGTCTGCATATAATAAAAAATTTGATATCGTTGGAATCATTATTTTTGTTGTCATGATGTTAAGTATTAACGTAGTGATTACGCAAGGAGATAGAATTGGATGGTTAAATCCTCTTATATTGATATTAATTGCTATATTCATTGTGACATTAATTGCATTTTATATATTTGAAAAACGTCAAGATGAACCTTTTATAGATTTAAGTTTATTTTCAAATAATGTTTATATCGGAACAACATTAGCCAACTTGATGGTGAACATGGATATTGGTTCATTAGCATTATTTAATATTTATGTTCAAGACGATAAGCATCTAACAGCTGCACAAGCCGGTTTAATTACGATTCCATATATGCTGTGTAGTTTGTTAATGATTCGTGTTGGTGAACGTTTTATGCAAAAAAAGGGACCGCAATTGCCATTGATGTTAGGTCCAATATCAATTACTGCTGGTATTATACTTTTAGCATTCACTTCTTTGCCTAATATGATTTATTATATTGTGGCATGTATTGGCTTTATCTTTATAGGTCTAGGATTAGGATTTTTTGCTACTCCCGCGCTATCTACTGCTGTATCTAATGTTCCAGCTGAAAAAGCAGGTACTGCATCAGGAATTATAAAAATGACTTCTACACTAGGTGCAGCATTTGGAATCGCTGTTGTGACAACAATATATACGGCCTTATCTGTAAATCACCCGGCATATTTAGCAGCTACTATCGCATTTATCGTGGGTGCAGGTTTAGTATTTATCGCATTTATTGCGGCGTATTGTTTAATTCCTAAAAAGAATGTAGATATTTAAAAGGTATATTGTTGGAGTTAAAAGCAGTGTTAGTAATTTGAAGTTGCATTTAATAATGAATAAAAACAACAACTTTTCGACAAATATATTAACAACATTTGACATTTCCCAATCTTATTACTACCACCATGTTTAAAGGGTAGATGATAAATAAGGAGGAAGATAGATATGAGTAAAACAGCAATTATAACAGGTTCAGCAGGTGGATTAGGTAAAGGTATTGCAGAACGTCTTGCTAACGATGGGTTTAATGTAGTACTACAAGATATTAATGAAGCACTTCTATTAGAAACTGAGAAAGAATTCAAAGAAAAAGGTTATCAAGCTGTCGCATTCAAGAGTGATGTATCTAAAAAGAAAGAACAGGAAGAATTAGTTCAGTTCGCAGTTACAGAATTTGGTCAATTAGATGTCATGGTAAATAACGCAGGTGTTGATGCAGTGACGCCAATTTTAGAAATTGATGAAGATGAATTATCTAAGTTATTTAATATTAACGTATTTGGTACATTGTTTGGAATTCAAGCAGCTGCCAACCAATTTATTAAACAAAAAAGTAAAGGTAAAATCATCAACGCATGTAGTATTGCTGGACATGAATCTTATGAAGTACTCGGCACTTACTCAGCAACAAAACACTCTGTACGTTCCTTTACTCAAACAGCTGCTAAAGAATTAGCAGACAAAGGCATTACCGTAAACGCTTATTGCCCAGGAGTTGCCAAAACTGAAATGTGGGATCGTATTGATGAAGAAATGGTGAAACTTGATGATAGTCTAGAAATAGGAGACGCATTTGAAGCATTTTCTTCAGAAATCAAACTTGGAAGATATCAAGAGCCATCAGATGTTGCGAACTTAGTATCATTCTTAGCTTCAAATGATTCTGATTATATTACAGGTCAATCCATTTTAACTGATGGTGGATTAGTGTATAGATAAGTTAGACATGGTAAATAAATGTGTATAAAATTTATTAAGGCTTGCCTTTTCAATCGAGAAATATACGACGAAAGGGCAAGCCTTTTTGATGTTAAATATTGATGAAATGATAGAGTAAAAGTACAACTTAAGATTTCGTATTATCAGCTAAGGCATTTGCATATTTTTTAAAAGACCAACCTTTATTTTCTAAAATATCAGGATAAAAAGGATTTTGACCTATAACTTTAATATCATCTGCTAGTGCTTCAACTTCGTCTAAATGATGTGTCGTCATGATGATTAAACATTGATCGGTCATTTGTTGTAATAAGTTGTGAATATCATATCTTGATTCTAGATCGATGCCTTCTGTTGGCTCATCTAGAATAAGTATTTTAGGCCGACTAAGTAGACCTATCATAATATTGACTTTACGTTTATTTCCACCAGAAAGGTTAGATACTTTCACTTTTGTATCAGTAAAGTTTAATTGTGATAAATAAGAATGAAGTGTTTCATCTGAAATAGGATTTTCACAAAGTGACTTGAAAAACTCAATGTTTTCCATGACAGTCATATGCTCGAATAATGCGATGTCTTGAGGGACATAGCCTACAATATGACGTATTCGACGTCTTGATATATATTGATTGAAGTATTGAATACGTCCTTCATCTGCATTCTCAATACCTGCAATTAAACGCAATAATGTAGATTTTCCAGCACCATTTTCACCTAATAAAATAGTAATTTTATGAGGTTGAAATTGCATATCTAGGGAATCGAAAATATGCTTCTTTTTATAGCTTTTGGAAACATTTTGAATATCTATCATTGAATATGACTCCTTTACAATTGAATCCATAAATATATGATACCTATCGCTACTGTATAAATAATAGCCATAAATATACGATGACTAAGGACATTAATTTTAAAAAGTAATAAAGCAATACCTGTCTCATAAAATAAAACTATAATTAGTGTTTTTAAGTAGAAAAGAATGCTTAATGGTTGATGCATAAAAAGACTGATCATCAATAGCATGAGCATCAGTATGACCACATGTACACTGATATAAGTCAAGTATAGTTTAAGTTGACTATAAGGTACCAAATATAATCTTCCGAGAGGTGCGTTCTGTTTAAGACGTTGATGTAATAGGATTTGGATAACACTTACAAAGATGACGACAACAAATACAATGCCAATTGAAATGGATTGATGAGCATGTTTATTGATAGCTACACTTTTTATTTTAGATTGAGGTGTATGAGAATAATAAGATTGTTTCACTTTATCTAAGGATTGTGGTTGTTTCATATCATCAAGATGTTCATGAATAATATTAGGGATTTGTTGTTCGTATAATGATCGACTGATTATTTCCATAGCAATATGTCCTATAAAATCATCTCTGCTATATAATGGAAGAGTCTTATTTAAATCATTATCTTTAAGGTGTTTTGAGAAATCCTTAGGTATTTCAAGGCTTGCAATGACTTCTTTCTTTTTTACCAAATCATCAATATAAAAATCATCATGAGATAAATGTTTTACTGTTACATACTGATTTTGCTCTATATCTTTAATTAATTTTTTCGAAGCGGAACTATGGTCCATATCTTGAATGGCGATAGGTATTTTAAAATTTTGCTGAGCCAATTTTTGTCCTAACCATAGAGTTCCTAAAGCGATTAGTATCGTGCTAATAAGAAACACATATTGTAACCATTGTTTCTTAATGACGAGTTGAATGTATGGTTTCATCGGCGATACCTCCATACTAAAACAATGATGAATAGTATCAATAGTGTAATAAAACTTAAATAAAATGCTGGATGTGTGTCTAAAATATAGTTATTGAGTGTTATTTCTAACATTTGATTAGTAACCAAACTAAATGGTTGTGTAATGATTACATCATTAAGCATGTGTTTAAAGAAGATAGTAGGGATAATTATCCCAGAAAAAATAACGATAACAAAGCTAAGTAATAATTTGAGTAGAAAGTTTATCCATGAACGAGTAATTAAGTCTATAAGTAATAAGCATAGGACGAGTAACGTAACGTAATAAGTGAGTTGTAAAGCTACCGTTGGCCAATTGTATTTTTCAAATGGGGCATTTAGAGCATGAGTAATCCAGATAAAGCCAATAAATGCCCATATGAGTGAATAAAACCATGCAATGATACCTCGAACTATCGTGAGCTTTTCAAAGGAAAAATGAAACATTTGCAAGCGTTCTTTGAGTGCAGTTTCTTGATTCATTTTTAGTACTGTATAAAGTGATAAACACAATATAAAGATAGACAAAAGAAATCCAGTGACTACATAATAACTACTGGTGTCATAAATATGTATGAGTTCAAAATTAAATGAACCTGAACGATTTAAACCGGTAAATAACATATCAATCAATGTCATTGCTACGTCTTCATTTGAAGGATCTTTAGCTAATTGATTAAAGCTTAGCACACCGCCCATTGATAACATTAAACGGTCATAAACTGAGCGTGTTAATTGATTAACCACGACACTGTTACTTGATTGTTCATCATATGTATAAACAGTTATAGGAAGGCTACCATCTTTATAAAAAGTATCGGTCATACCACGGTCGAAGACAAAGTATCCTTGTAATTGATTCTGTTTAAGCAGATGTTGCGCTTGATTCTCATTATAAGTTTTGAGAGCAGCATTTTTGCCAAGATTGTTGCCTTTACCCACAGTGTTTAAAATTAGTTTTGTTTCTTTAGAATGATCTTTATCAACGATACCAATATTAAATTTTGAATCATTTTGATTAATGTGCTGGATAGTTGTTAAAGTTACGATGAGCGTCAATAATATCAATATTAAATATAAAAATAGATACCACTTTTTAAGTAAAAATGAGTGGTATATATGAAACAATTTGAAAGATTTCAAGTGACCACTCCTAGCGAATTCAAGATAAAAGGGGTGAGACTATCATTCGTAAAGTTTTAATTGAATGTGAGTCCCACCCCGTGAGATTAACCAGTGTATGACCTACCCTTTATAGGTGGTGAAAGTCATTGTCGTTCAATCGCTTAGTATTCTATGAATTAATCATCTAGCTTTTTAAAGACTGATTTGACAATGTCTTTTTGTTTATCCTTAATTTCATCTGATAATTTATCTTTATCTTTCTTAGATAATGAATTAAAGTCCGTTGCATTATCGGTATTAAAATCAATGCGCTCTTTAAGTTTTGAATTAGCATTGATAACAATATTAATAGGCTCTTCGTCTAGTTTAAATCCAATATTTAATGTTTGTTTTTGAAGATTATTTTTAGCGTCTGTTTCTAAATTGTCTTCATAATTTACTTTATAATGATCGATAGCATTATCGATAGTAATAGTTCCAGTATCTTTACGTTTTGAATCTTTTACGCTCTCTTTATTATTTAAATGAACATTTAGACGTTCATAGTCTACGTCACCACTATATTTATAGTCATCTTTATAATGCTTTCCGTCTTTCTTAGAAGATCCTTTAATGTTATGTGTGTTTCCATCACTAGTTACTTTATAATCGACTTCGATATTGTCATCTATCACATTCGTGGCTTTGATAGTAGTTTTTTCACCGTCGCTATCAGTAACTGTGATGTTACGTTTTAGTATTTGATGCTTTTGTTGGTAGATAGTTGATTTAATTTTTGGAAATTCTTTAGTTTGTTTATCTTGAGCATCTTCAAGTTGCTCTTCGATTTCTTTTTTATACTCTTTTTCATTAATGCTTGATAAACGTTGTAATTCTTTATCATTTTTAGCTTTTTTTAATGCTGCGACAGTGATTTTTTTAGCTTTATCACGACTTATATTTAAAGTGATAGGTTTTAAATTTTTTGTTTCACCGTCAATTTTAACTTTTTCTTTTTTACCTTTTTCAAAGTCATCATCTTCTAATTGATCGATGACTAAATCTGTATATCGCTTAATCAGTTTTTCAACATCTTCTTGTTGAGAATGAACAATACCCAATTTATTATTCAGATCAAAGTTTGCATTTGAAAGTCCCTCTTCTTTATAGTCAGAAGGATCTTCATCAAAGATTTGAGCAGCTGTTTCTAATAGTTCTGAGTTTTTGACGCTATACTTTTTCTTGAATAAGGGTGATTCGAAGAATTGAGTTGAATCATTTGCTGTCCATTGGAACTTACCAATATCTTTATCTAATATTTTAGGTGATACGCTCATGATTCCTTTATTTGATTTTGGATCATGACCGATAGTTCCAGTTATTTTAGAACTATCTAAAATAGTTTTAGGTAAACCAAGATCTTTTAGATATTCCTTAGATGCATTAGCATGTAGATCATACGTATTAACATATGAATTATCTTTTAATTTTTTTTGGAATTTCTTTTCGTTACTAAAACGATGATCAACATAAGATTTTACATTTTTAGCGGTCTTTTTTTCGCTCAGTAAATATGCGTTTTTAGGTGTATTTGTTACAAAGGCATATACACCCCAAGCAATCCCCAAAAGAATGATTAATCCAAGTACGATAGGCACTATGACTTTAATTTTTTTAGACATTAAATATCCTCCCAAATTGTGTCTATGTCTACATATCTATATTTTTAATTTTCTTTAATTTTAAATTCTTTAGTACCCACTTTTTCGTCATTGCCATGATTTGGATCTTTAGCTTCAAGTGTTACTGGTGTTTTAGTGTCTTTCAATTTAAAGAACATAACACCTTTTACTTTTCCATCTTTGTTAATTTTGTTATCCATATCTTCTTCATATTTTTCCTTTAAATCAGTATCAAATCCACCGCCAATTTCTAATCTTCTCTTAACATCTTTAGAATTTTGATAAATATCAAATGATTTGATAAATGCTGAAGATGCTGTTAAATCTTTGTCTTTTTTATTTTTAACACCATAGATGATAGCGATACTTGGTTTCTTGTCATCATCGTACTCAGATGCTTTGACAGTTTTGGCTTCTAAAATTTCAATATCAAAATTGTCTGTTGTTAATTTATCATTTTTGAATTTCGCTGTTGTTTTATCTTCATTGTCATTTTTGTCTACAGAAACGCTATCTGTAGAATTAGATGAAGAATCATTTTTAGATTCGTCATTTTTGTCACCACATGCTCCTAAAATGAGTGTTGACGCAAATAATAGTGCTAATACTTTTTTCATTATTAATATCCTCCCGTAAATAAGAAATAAAATAAATATGTAAATGTAAAATATCCTAATAATAATAATTTCAATATAATAATATAATGGATATTTTCGCTATTAAGTATATCATTTGTATTGCTTAATAGTAATACTTTTATTTAAATATTCTATGAAATCTATAGCATTGCCAACATAGAAGATAATTAAAATATTATTAGTTTTTATATATTTATTTTTATAATTTTGTGTCATTTAATTTAGTTAAACTTTTTCTGCTTACATTCTCTAATAAAAACACTTCAGATGATAATTGAATTTAAATTCATTTAAAGCGTATCAACCAAGTTTTTAAATATAGACATATGTACTTTTTATCGTAGATATTTATAAGAATATTCATTTCACTTTATTCTCTTAATTGAAAATAATTATCATTTATATTGACAACTGTATGTGCCTCGTTTAATATAATTCTCAAATCGTAACAATTACGATTTGTTTTATGCAATTATTCTAAGTTATTGATTTTTATGAGGTTAATCATTTTTATTAACAATTTAATTTAAAAATTTACAATAAAAAGGAGTGTTTTATGCAACGTCAAGTGGTCGAATTTTCAAAATATAATCCATCTGGAAATATGACAATTCTTGTTCATTCAAAGCATCAACCGAGCGAATACGCAGCGATTGCACATCAGTTGATGGCGACAACACATGTGTGTTGTGAACAAGTAGGGTTCATTGAATCAGTAAACTATGAAAATGGGGATAACTATCACTTGGTAATGAGTGGAAATGAATTTTGTGGTAATGCGACTATGTCTTACATTCACTATTTAAAAGAACGTTTATTGATACAGCATCAACAATTTCAATTAAGAGTTTCGGGATGTTCTCATCCTGTAGAGTGTAAAGTTCATTCGCAACATTATGAAGTGACTATGCCAAAAGTACATCAAGTTAAGGAAAGATTTGTGAAATTAGGGGACCAACAGTTTAAAGCATTTGAAATTAGATACGATACATACATTCATTACGTGTTGATGTATGATGGTGTAGATTTAGCAATGAAACAGCGCGTGGAAGATTTTGTCAGTGCGCAAACATGGCATCAACAATTTAAAACGATTGGCGTCATGCTTTTTCAACAAGATAAACAATTCATATATCCACTGATACATATACCTAAAATAGATAGCTTAATCTGGGAAAATAGCTGTGGTTCAGGAGCGGCTTCTATCGGTGTGTTAGTTAATTATCTAACAGATCATGATATTCAAGATTACCTAGTTAACCAACCCGGAGGCAGTATTATTGTCTCATCCAGAAAGTCTGGACAAAATGAATACCAAACAACGATTAAGGGTCAAGTTTTAACTGTCGCAACAGGACAAGCATATATAGAACAGGAGACAATGACGCAAATATGAATGATCATACAAAAATAGAGAACCAATTACAATATTATTTAGAACAATTTACGTACTTACATCAACTCGTTTTGGAAGATAGTCGGCATATTGTTGATTTAGAAAATTTGATTGATGAATACAGTCAATGGATACTTCAACCTTTGGCAGAGCATCACTATTTAACATGGAACGATTTAGAAACAAAAATGAGCTTAACCAAGAAGCTTCAAGAGGTATCAGCAAAATGTGTGAAACAAGTAGAAGTCATTCGCGCACAACGTTTGTTGAATGGTAAGGCGACCACGTCAGGTTATTTCGAAAATATAGAGCATTGCATTAATGAAGAATTCGGAAGATGGCAAATTGGAAAAAATGACAAATTATTACTGATTGGTTCGGGTGCATATCCTATGACATTGATTCAAGTTGCTAAAGAAACTGGCGCTGCGGTCATTGGTATAGATATAGATTCGGAAGCAGTTGATTTAGGGCAACGTGTCGTTAATGTACTAGCGCCAAATGAAGATATCGTTATTAGTAATCAAACAGTTGATCAATTAGAAGACATCCAATCTGTGACACATATTATATTCAGTTCGACGATACCTATCAAATATGACATTTTGAATGAACTTTACACATTGACGAATGATGAAGTTGTTGTAGCTATGCGATACGGTGATGATACAAAAGCATTGTTTAATTATCCATCTCAAGCAACTGACGAAACACAGTGGCGATGTGAAGAACTACAAACACGACCGAAGCAGATTTTTGATATTGCACTTTATCGTAAAGTGGCATCAAAAGTTGGTGTTGAACATGTCTAAAATATTAATGGTTGGTAGTGGACCGGTCGCTATTCAACTTGCTCGACTATGTCATTTACATGGAGAACATATAGTTGATATGGTGAGTCGCGTTCATGCATCAACCAAATCTAAGAGAGTCTTTGATGCGTATCAACGTGACGGCTTTTTTTCAGTAATGACTCAAAATGATGCACATCAGTGTTTTTCAGGTAAGTTTATGGTTAGACATTTTTTTAAAGATGTTAAAGATATTACGGAATATTATGACGTGGTGATTTTAGCATGTACTGCCGATGCGTATCGACCGATATTACAGCAATTATCTAAGTCCACATTAAAGCGTATTAAGCAAATCATCTTGGTCTCACCAACATTAGGATCACATATGCTTGTTAAGCAATTACTATCAGATGTTCAATGTGAAGGTGAAGTGATTTCATTTTCCACTTATCTAGGCGATACCCGAATATTTGATAAAGCACAACCACATTGTGTCCTAACCACACGAGTTAAATCAAAATTATTCGTAGGTTCGACTCAATCTCAGTCTATGATGTTGTGTAAGCTTAAGTCTTTATTTGACTATTTAAATATAGAATTAACAACGATGGACACACCACTACATGCGGAGATACATAATAGTTCACTTTATGTACACCCACCATTGTTTATGAATCAATTTTCATTAAAGGCGGTATTTGAAGGGACGAAAGTACCAGTATATGTATATAAGCTATTTCCAGAGGGACCAATCACAATGACCTTAATACACGAAATGCGATTAATGTGGCAAGAAATGATGATGATATTAAAAAAATTAAAGGTACCTTCGGTCAATCTTCTAAAGTTTATGGTGAAAGAAAACTACCCTATACGTTATGAGACCATGCGCGAAGTAGATATTGAAAACTTTGAAAATTTACCAGCTATTCATCAAGAGTATCTACTTTATGTGCGATATACAGCAATTTTAATCGATCCGTTTTCTAATCCGGACGATCAAGGTGCATATTTTGATTTTTCTGCCGTACCATACAAACATGTTGATACTGATGAACAAGGAGTCATACATATACCACGCATGCCGAGTGAAGATTATTATCGTACTTTGATAATTCAAGCGATTGGAAGAGCATTAAACGTTGCAACACCGATGATTGACACATTGTTATTACGTTATGAAAATACTGTTAAACAATACTGTGACACACATTTACATCAACAACTATCAAGGCAATTCGAATTACATCATTTTAAACAGGATTTAGCGTTAGTGACGAACTACTTAACTTTTTATAAATAAAAAACGTAATGATATAAGTTTACATATTTTCGAAAAGAAAGAGGAAAGCAATGAATAAACTCACAAAACTAAGTACAGTCATTTTTGTATCTGGAATTATTTTAGCCGGTTGTGGAAGTAACAAAGAACTAACAGAGAAAAAAGAGAATAAAGTATTATCATATACAACTGTCAAAGATATTGGAGATATGAATCCCCATGTTTATGGAGGTTCAATGTCAGCAGAGAGTATGATTTATGAGCCGTTAGTTCGCAATACCAAGGATGGTATTAAGCCATTATTAGCAAAAAAATGGGACATTTCACCTGATGGTAAGACATATACGTTTCATTTAAGGGATGATGTATCTTTTCATGATGGTACGAAATTTGATGCAGATGCAGTGAAGAAAAACATCGATGCAGTACAACAAAATAAGAAACTACATTCATGGTTAAGACTTTCAACACTGATTGATGATGTCAAAGTTAAGGATAAGTATACGATACAACTACATTTGAAGGAAGCTTATCAACCTGCGTTAGCAGAACTAGCTATGCCACGACCATACGTTTTTGTATCGCCTAAAGATTTTAAACACGGCACAACCAAAGATGGTGTGAAATCATTTGACGGTACAGGACCATTTAAAATGGGTGAACACAAAAAAGATATATCTGCAGAGTTTAATAAAAATAATCAATATTGGGGAGAAAAGGCAAAATTAAATAAAGTAGAAGCAAAAGTTAAACCTGCAGGAGAAACAGCATTTTTATCAATGAAAAAAGGAGAAACCAACTTTGCTTATACAGATGATAGAGGTACAGACAGCTTAGATAAAGATAGTTTAAAACAATTAAAAGAAACCGGAAGCTACCAAGTAAAACGTAGCCAGGCTATGAATACAAAAATGCTTGTTGTTAATTCTGGTAAGAAAGATAGTGCAGTCAGTGATAAAGCAGTCAGACAAGCATTAGGTCACATGGTAAATAGAGATAAAATAGCTCAAGATATTTTAGACAAACAAGAAAAGCCAGCCACACAACTATTTGCTAAAAATGTGACAGATATAAACTTTAATTTACCAACAAGAACATATGATAAGAAAAAAGCGCAAGCGTTATTAGACAAGGCTGGATGGGTGCTTTCAAAAGATCGACAAGTTCGTCAAAAAGAGGGCAAAGATTTGAATCTTAAGTTGTATTATGACAAAGGGTCTTCCAGTCAAAAAGAACAAGCTGAATTCTTAGAAGCAGAATTTAAGAAGTTAGGTGTACAACTAGATATAAACGGAGAAACGTCAGATAAAGTAGCTGAACGTCGTAGTTCTGGTGATTACGATTTAATGTTTAATCAAACATGGGGGCTATTATATGATCCTCAGAGTACATTAGCAGCATTTAAGACGAAAACGGGATATGAAAGTGCAACATTAGGTATTAAGAATAAGACACAACTGTACAAAGATATTGATGATGCTTTCAAAATTCAAGATGCAAAGGCACGTTCAAAAGCGTATCAGCAAATTTTAAAACAAGTAGACGATGAAGGTGTCTTTATTCCAATTACTCACGGCAGAATGACTGTTGTTGCACCTAAAGATTTACAAAAATTATCCTTTACACAATCACAATATGAGCTTCCATTTAATGAAATGCAATATAAATAAAGGAGCGTCGTCATGGTTAAATTTATTATGAAACGTCTTACGCTCATGATTCCATTATTAATTGTAGTGACTTTTATGACTTTCATGATGACCTATCTCACGAACGAAGATCCAGCCGTAACAATTTTACATGCCCAAGGAACACCTAATATAACAGAAGATTTAATAGCTGAAACTAAAGAAAAATATGGATTAAATCAACCGATATTCACGCAATATAAAAATTGGCTTGTTGATGCCTTGCAGTTTAAATTTGGAACGAGTTATATCACAGGGGATCCAGTATCTGAGCGTATGGGTCCAGCGTTTATGAATACATTAAAACTCACTTTGATTTCCAGTGTGGTGGTGATGATAACATCTGTTGTTCTAGGCATAGTGAGTGCTTTGACTAGTGGTCGATTTACAGATCGTGCTATACGTTCAATAGCTTTTCTACTAACAGCTCTGCCTTCATATTGGGTAGCTTCAATATTAGTTATTTATGTATCTGTAAAACTCAATTTATTACCAACCTCAGGACTCACAGGTCCAGAAAGTTATATTCTTCCAGTCTTTGTTATTACGATTACCTATGCAGGAATTTATTTTAGAAATGTCCGACGATCTATGCTTGAACAATTAAATGAAGATTATGTTTTGTATTTAAAAGCTAGTGGTGTACCTCGTCTGACAATGTTGCTGCATGTATTACGTAATGCATTACAGGTAGCCGTATCTATTTTTTGTATGTCGATACCAATGATCATGGGAGGTTTAGTCGTTATTGAAAATGTATTTGCGTGGCCAGGTTTAGGACCATTAAGTGTTAAAGCGATTACTGAACATGATTTTCCAGTAATTCAAGCATACGTGCTCATTGTCGCGGTGTTGTTTATTCTTTTTAATACACTTGCAGATATCATTAATGCAATATTAAATCCGCGTTTAAGGGAGGCAATGAAATGATTGTGTTACGTCGTCTATTTCAAGATAGAGGTGCCATAGTTGCTATAGCTATTATTACAATCTACGTAGTGCTTGGAGTTTTAGCTCCTTTAATTACATTTTATGAACCGAATCACATTGATACAGCAAATAAATTTGCTGGTATAAGTTGGTCTCACTGGTTGGGAACAGACCATTTAGGCCGGGACGTATTAACACGGATAATATACGCCATAAGACCTAGTTTGTTATATGTATTTGTCGCATTGATTATTTCCGTTGTGATAGGAGCGATACTTGGGTTTATTTCAGGTTATTTCCCAGGTTATATCGATGCAATAATTATGCGTATATGCGATGTGATGTTAGCTTTTCCAAGCTATGTGGTGACATTGGCATTGATTACTTTGTTTGGCATGGGTGTAGAAAATATTATTATTGCGTTTATATTGACTCGATGGGCGTGGTTTTGTCGCGTGATTCGAACCAGTGTAATGCAATATATTGAAGCTGATCATGTAAAATTTGCCAAAGTAATTGGTATGAATGATTTAACAATCATTCGCAAACATATTTTGCCACTAACCTTTACTGACATAGCGATTATTGCTAGTAGTTCGATGTGCTCAATGATATTACAAATGTCAGGATTCTCGTTCCTTGGATTAGGTGTTAAGGCACCTACAGCCGAATGGGGGATGATGCTTAATGAAGCACGAAAAGTAATGTTCACACATCCTGGAATGATGATGACAACAGGTGTGGCTATCGTCATAATTGTAATGGCGTTTAACTTTTTATCAGATGCTTTACAAATGGCGATTGATCCTCGTATGTCCTCTAAAGAGAAACGACTGGCATTGAAGAAAGGTGTGAAAGCACATGACATTGCTTAAAGTAGCGCATTTAAGAATTAAGGACACATGGTCAGATGAGACACTCGTTGATAACGTGAATTTCACAGTTCAATGTGGTGAAACATTAGGTATTATTGGAGAAAGTGGAAGCGGAAAATCGATTACTTGTAAAGCATTAATAGGTTTAAATGCTCAACGTTTATCTGTAAGCGGAGATATCTTTTTTGAACATCAAAATTTAAATACAATAACTGAAAAGCAACTACGCAAAATTCGTGGTAAAGATATTGCTATGATTATGCAACAAGGAACACGAGCATTTGATCCTTCAACTAAAGTGGGGAAGCAAATGATTGAAACTTTGCGTGCACATACGACATTATCAAAGCAACAAATAAAACAAGAACTCATTCATTATATGACGTATATGAAGTTGAAAGATCCCCGTTCGTTATTAAAAGCATATCCCTACATGTTGTCAGGTGGGATGCTTCAACGTATGATGATTGCACTAGCATTGGCATTGAAACCTAAATTGATTATTGCTGATGAGCCTACCACAGCATTAGATACCATTACACAATATGAAGTTATCAATGCTTTTAAAGATATAAAACAACATTTTGATTGCGCCATGATTTTTATATCTCATGACCTCACAGTGATTAATAAAATTGCAGATCGTGTTGTAGTTATGAAAGAAGGTCGCGTGATAGAAGAAGGTCGAACAAATATGGTATTACAACAACCTCGTCATCACTATACAGCTTATTTATTATCTACTAAAAAGACAATTCATGATTATTTTCAGTTAGTGCTGAGGGGTGATTTCAATGCTTAAGGTTCAAAATGTTATTAAATTTTATGGAAAAAAATCAATATTTCGTGATAAACGTATTCCTGTAGTTAAAGGCGTGTCATTTGATTGCCCCACTGGTGCATCAATAGCAATTATTGGAGAAAGTGGAAGTGGAAAGTCTACGTTGAGTCGTATGATTTTAGGACTAGAAAAACCAGATCAAGGACAAGTGACGTTGGACGGTCAGCCTATTCATTTAAAAAAAGTGAGACGTCATCGAATTGCTGCGGTTTTTCAAGACTATACTTCTTCTTTGCATCCTTTTCATACTGTCAAAGATATTTTGTTTGAAGTAATGAATCAGTGTCGATGTACATCAAAGGAGAATATGGAAGAGTATGTAACAGCGTTACTACGTGAAGTAGGGTTAAAATCTGATTGTTTGTATTGTTATCCACATATGCTTTCAGGTGGAGAAGCACAGCGTGTAGCTATTGCACGTGCGATATGTATGCAACCAGATTATATATTATTTGATGAGGCGATTAGTTCATTAGATATGTCTATGCAAACACAAATATTAGATTTATTGAAAAGGTTACGTCACTCACATCAGCTGAGTTATATTTTTATTACTCATGATATACAAGCTGCCACGTATATATGTGATGACTTGCTTATTTTTAAAAATGGCTGTATCGAAGCTAGGACATCTATAAGTGAATTGCATAGGCAACAAAATGGTTATACAAGAGAACTGATTGATAAACAACTATCAATCTAAGGAGTGACAATATGAAAGGTGCCATGTCTTGGCCATTTTTAAGATTATATATTTTAACATTGATGTTTTTTAGTGCGAATGCCATACTCAATGTTTTCATACCTCTAAGAGGACATGACTTGGAGGCGACGAATACCGTAATTGGAATTGTAATGGGAGCTTACATGCTAACGGCAATGCTATTTCGCCCTTGGGCTGGTCAAATTATTGCACGTGTAGGACCGATTAAAGTATTGCGTATTATATTATTGATTAATGCTATGGCACTGGTATTATATGGGTTTACAGGACTTGAAGGTTATTTGGTTGCACGTATCATGCAAGGTGTGTGTACGGCATTCTTCTCAATGTCTTTACAATTGGGTATTATAGATGCTTTACCTGAAAAATATCGTTCAGAAGGTGTATCTCTCTATTCATTGTTTTCAACAATTCCCAATTTATTAGGACCATTAATTGCAGTTGGGATTTGGCACGTGGAAAATATGACCATATTTGCTATTGTTATGATTTTTATTGCAGTAACAACAACCTTATTTGGTTATAGAACTACTTTTGCAAATACACAAAAAGAGGTAGCACCAAAAGAAGAAGTCTTACCTTTTAATGCAATGACTGTATATGTTCAATTTTTTAAAAATAAAGCACTCTTCTGCAGTGGTATGATTATGATTTTGTCATCTATCGTGTTTGGTGCGATGAGTACTTTTATACCATTATATACAGTTAGGGAAGGTTTCGCGAATGCAGGTATTTTCCTTACAATTCAAGCCATTACAGTAGTGATAGCTAGATTTTATTTACGTAAGTATGTACCATCTGATGGTTTATGGCATCACCGGTTTATGATGATTGTCTTAACGTTACTGATGATTGCTTCAATCATTGTAGCTTTTGGACCACAAATATTGAGTATATTTGTATATATAAGTGCAATCTTTATTGGAATAACACAAGCGCTCGTTTATCCTACATTGACAACGTATTTAAGTTTTGTCTTACCAAAGATAGGACGTAATATGTTATTAGGATTGTTTATAGCATGTGCAGATTTAGGGATTTCACTAGGAGGTGTGCTAATGGGGCCAATATCAGATACGATAGGATTTAAATGGATGTATATTTTATGCGCTTTATTGGTTACTATTGCAATGATACTAAGTAAAATTAGACAAGGACAAAGTGTTTCTAAAGCCGCATAGCAGCACTACATAAAAATAATGATAAATTTAAAGGGAGCCTCCAGTTTGTCTGAGGTTACACTCCCGCACATGTAAAATGAGTCGTTTTCTCTAATATGAATCGTTTTTTGTCGAGTCATATTAGAGAAGTAGGCTCATTTTTTATATGACAGATTTTTATTTAATAGGTGGTATTTTAAAATGATAAAAAATCATATTAATGTTACTACATACATAAAGTGAACCAACACTATATTTTTCATTAATTTTTGAATAAATTAATTGAATTAACACCAAAAATTATTAGGCAAAGATATGTAATATATGTTTTTTAAATATAATTTAATAATTAATTACAAAATGCATATTAAAATGTTACAATCGTGCATGGAGTGGTATGACGTTTATTGATTATTCACTGTACCACTTATAGAAGTGTGATGCTTGCCTTGTTATATTTGTGATTACTTTAAGTGAGTTTTCAATTGCTATACTGATTTTTTAAAAATTTACTTAGGTAATTTAATGGTAGCATCGTTATGTTAAGGTTTAAGAATTAAAAGATTCTTTAAGTATTATTTTAATTCAATTATCTTAAGTGAGAATGTTATAGAAACTTAAATATTGTGTTTTTATAACGAATTAGCTATAGAAAATTTAGTATATGAACTTTTTCCTATAGCATAATACGAAATAATTCTTAGTTATTAGAAATGAAAGGGAGTGTTTTAGAGTGACAATTTTACAAGTTGATCAATTAACGAAGAAGATTAAGGGGATGCCAATTATTCAAGATGTTTCATTTAAATTGGACGAAGGGCAAATTGTAGGACTTGTTGGAGCAAATGGCGCCGGAAAAACGACATTGATGAAAGTAATTTTAGGATTATCTAACTATCAAGATGGAAGTTATAAGGTTCGCGCGAATACAAATAACAAATCCAATACAGGTGCGCTCATAGAAAGTCCAGGTGTTTATCCATTTTTAACAGGTTACGATAACTTAAAGTTATTATGTGAAAGTAAAGAAAAAAATGCTATCGATGATATAGTGAAAAAATTGAAAATGGATAGATACATACATAAAAAAGCTAAAACATATTCTTTAGGTATGAAACAGAAATTGGGAATCGCAATCGCTTTTTTAAATCATCCACAATTAATTGTATTGGATGAACCAATGAATGGACTTGATCCAAAAGCTGTCAGAGATGTAAGGGAACTTATTGTTGAGACAGCCAAACAAGGTACGACGTTTCTTATTTCAAGTCACATTTTAAGTGAGTTAGTCAAAATTACAGACTCCATTTTAATTATTGATGAGGGTAAGATTATAAAACAAACTACAAGAGAAGAATTAAATCAAGAAGATGAAGACGATTTAGAAAATATCTTACTGAATATAATTGATAAAGAAGGTGACAATTAAGATGGGAACATTAATCAAACAAGAGTGTTTTAAACTATTTAAGAAGAAATCAACGTTTATTATTCCTATTGTAATTATAGCAATTATGCTAATTTTGGCGATTGTTAGTAGTCAGTACTCATCAATATTTAGTCCTGAAGAAAACTTTAAAAATGGTTATTCATCATTTTCATGGGCTATTTTCTTACTCATTATTCAAGCAAGTACAATCATTACCATGGAGTTTCATTATGGTACCATTAAGAACTTATTATATAGAAAATATTCACGTATCAGCATTGTAATAAGTAAAATCATTACATTATTCATCTATTCAATCATTATATTTGCAATCTTTTTAGGAATCACTATTGTACTTCATTTGATTTTCAATGGTGATACAAGTTTGATTGAAGCATCTCAGAATAAAGAATCATTATTAAGTGATTTATTGTTGAGAACATTAGGCGTATTTGTTGCTATGTGGTTACTCATCAGCTTAACATTGTTAATTTCATGTATTATGAAAAGTCCAGGTGTATCTATAGCAGTTGGTATTATTTTTTATTTTGCTGTGTCTATTATTTCGGGAATACTTTTTGCTATCATTAACAAATGGGAATGGTTAAAATGGAATCCAATAAATATGATGAATATTCAAATACAAGTCATAGATAATAAAGCGTTTAAAGAATTGACTAAACTAGAATTACATGAATTATTTATTGGAAATATTGTTTACATTCTTATTTTCTTAATTTTGGTTGTATGGATTTTTAAGAAGAAAAACGTATAATTAAAAATCGAAACAGATTAAGATAGTAGAATAAAAGATGGAACAGAATTCAGTTTTTCATTAGTGGTCTCGAATATCACCTTGATTTTTCTGTAGAATATATAAATACAATGCTCTATATTGAGATTTTAGTTAAAAAGTATATAAAATTAATTTAGTCATCGACAGACTGTATATGCCAAACAAACCTGAGACAATTGTTGTCTCAGGTTTTGTTTTACTTTTCGTTATAAGATAGTGAATTTTTCTTGCTATGAGGTTTCATTATAGAAGGAATTTTTCAGAAAACTGTTATGTAACAGGATAATTTATTCGAGAACTGTTATAACTTCTGTCACAGGTTCGTAATTTATACAAACTTTAGTAGAAAATATGCCACAAATTATGTGAAATTAATCACATGATTCATGGTATACTGTCGTTGAAAACGTTAACAATACGAAATGGAGGCGGAGAGTATGTTAGAAACAAATAATCATACTAATGCTTGGCAAGGATTTAAAACAGGTCGTTGGAATAAAAATATAGACGTGAGAGAATTCATACAATTGAACTATTCATTATATGAAGGTGACGATGAATTTTTAGAAGGTCCTACAAAAGCAACTGAAACTTTATGGGATCAAGTAATGCAATTATCAAAAGAAGAACGTGAGCGCGGTGGCATGTGGGACATGGATACTAAAGTGGCATCGACAATCACTTCTCATGACGCTGGTTACTTAGACAAAGATTTAGAAAAAGTTGTTGGTGTTCAAACTGAAAAACCATTCAAACGTTCTATGCAACCATTCGGTGGTATTCGTATGGCAAAAGCAGCATGTGAAGCGTATGGTTACGAATTAGATCCAGAAACAGAAAAAATCTTCACTGAATATCGTAAAACACACAACCAAGGTGTATTCGATGCATATTCAAGAGAAATGTTAAACTGTCGTAAAGCTGGTATTATTACTGGTTTGCCAGATGCTTACGGACGTGGACGTATTATCGGAGACTATCGTCGTGTTGCTTTATACGGTGTAGATTTCTTAATGGAACAAAAACTTAAAGACTTTAACACAATGTCTACTGAAATGTCTGAAGATGTAATTCGTTTACGTGAAGAATTATCAGAGCAATATCGTTCACTTCAAGATTTAAAAGAATTAGGTCAAAAATATGGATTTGATATTAGCCGTCCTGCTACTAACTTCAAAGAAGCTGTGCAATGGTTATACTTAGCATATTTAGCTGCTATCAAAGAACAAAATGGTGCAGCAATGAGTTTAGGACGTACTTCAACATTCTTAGATATTTATGCTGAACGTGATTTACAAAATGGTGACATCACTGAACAAGAAGTTCAAGAAATCATTGACCACTTCATTATGAAATTACGTATCGTTAAATTCGCGCGTACGCCTGAATATAATGAATTATTCTCTGGAGATCCAACTTGGGTAACTGAATCTATCGGTGGTGTAGGTATTGACGGACGTCCAATGGTAACTAAAAACTCATTCCGTTTCTTACACTCATTAGATAATTTAGGTCCAGCACCAGAACCAAACTTAACAGTATTATGGTCTACTCGCTTACCTGAAAACTTCAAAATCTATTGTGCTAAAATGAGTATTAAAACGAGCTCAATCCAATATGAAAATGATGACTTAATGCGTGAAAGCTATGGCGATGATTATGGTATCGCTTGCTGTGTATCTGCCATGAAGATTGGTAAACAAATGCAATTCTTCGGTGCACGTGCTAACTTAGCTAAAGCATTACTTTACGCTATCAATGGTGGTAAAGATGAAAAATCTGGTAAACAAGTTGGGCCTAGTTATGAAGGTATTAAATCAGACGTACTAGATTATGATGAAGTCTTCGAAAGATATGAAAAAATGATGGACTGGTTAGCTGGCGTATACATCAACTCATTAAATATCATTCACTATATGCATGATAAATATAGCTATGAACGTCTTGAAATGGCTTTACATGATACAGAAATTATTCGCACAATGGCAACTGGTATCGCTGGATTGTCTGTAGCAGCTGACTCTTTATCAGCGATTAAATATGCACAAGTTAAACCTATCCGTAACGAAGAAGGTCTTGTAACTGACTTTGAAATCGAAGGCGACTTCCCTAAATATGGTAATAATGACAGTCGTGTTGATGAAATTGCAGTAGATTTAGTTGAACGTTTCATGACTAAATTACGTAGCCATAAAACATACCGTAATTCTGAACACACAATGAGTGTATTAACAATTACTTCAAACGTTGTTTATGGTAAGAAAACTGGTAACACACCAGATGGACGTAAAGCTGGCGAACCATTTGCACCTGGCGCAAACCCAATGCATGGTCGTGACCAAAAAGGTGCATTATCTTCACTAAGTTCAGTAGCTAAAATACCATACGATTGCTGTAAAGATGGTATCTCAAATACATTTAGTATCGTACCGAAATCACTAGGTAAAGAAGAAGCAGATCAAAATAAAAACTTAACGAGTATGTTAGATGGTTATGCAATGCAACATGGTCATCACCTCAACATTAACGTATTTAATAGAGAAACATTAATTGATGCAATGGAACACCCAGAAGAGTATCCACAATTAACGATTCGTGTATCTGGATACGCTGTAAACTTCATTAAATTAACACGTGAACAACAATTAGATGTTATTTCACGTACATTCCACGAATCTATGTAATAAATTTAAGGTGGGAGCAAAATGCTTAAAGGACACTTACACTCCGTTGAAAGTATGGGCACTGTCGACGGGCCAGGACTTAGATATATATTATTTACTCAAGGTTGTTTGTTAAGATGTTTATATTGTCATAATCCAGACACTTGGAAGATTAACGAACCATCAAGAGAAGTGACGGTTGATGAAATGGTAAATGAAATCTTACCGTACAAACCTTACTTTGAAGCTTCAGGTGGTGGGGTAACAGTCAGTGGTGGCGAACCATTACTACAAATGCCTTTCTTGGAGCAATTATTCAAGGAATTAAAAGCGAATGGTGTTCACACATGCATTGATACTTCTGCGGGATGTGTGAATGATACACCAGCATTTAATCGTCATTTTGATGAATTGCAAAAGCATACAGATTTAATCTTATTAGATATTAAACATATTGATAATGATAAGCACATCAAATTAACAGGCAAACCTAACACACATATTTTAAAGTTTGCACGTAAATTATCTGATATGAAACAACCTGTTTGGATTAGACATGTTTTAGTACCTGGTATTTCGGATGATAAAGAAGATTTGATAAAACTAGGAGAATTTATTAATTCTTTAGATAACGTTGAAAAGTTTGAAATCTTACCATATCATCAACTCGGTGTGCATAAGTGGAAAAATTTAGGCATTCCTTATCAACTCGAAAATGTTGAACCGCCTGACGATGAAGCGGTTAAAGAAGCTTATCGTTATGTTAACTTTAATGGCAAAATACCTGTAACATTATAGAAAGATAAATATATATAGTAATAGCCTGAGACATCAATCGTTGTCTCAGGCTTCTTTATGTTTAATCAGTCGATAAACTGAGTTTAAAATATATCTCAATTAACTTTATTTAATAAAAATATGATTCATAAGTTTAAATAGTTTATTTTTCTAGATATGCTTTAAATACATCTTTATAAACATCAATGTAACTTAAATACATATCTTTTCTAATAAATTCATCAACTTGATGCGCCATAATAGATTCTCCAGGTCCAAAGACAGCAAAATCCACGTTATTTTCATTTGTTCCTAGGAAACTAGATGCATCAGTTGTACCAATCAATGCACTCACAACAATGTCTTCATGTACATAATTCGGTGCAATACGTGTAATATTTTGAATAAGAGGATTATCACGATCACTTGCCACTGGATCGTGACTGCTAGGTATATCTACAGTTAAATAATCTTCACCCACATGACGAATGACTTTTTCAAATAAATCCTTCACGAAAGTGCTGTCATATTCTGGAACAGTTCTTACATTATATTTAGCTGTCGCTTTATGAGGAACAGAATTAACTTGTTTACCACCATTGAATACAGAGTTTAACATTACAAATCCAGAGTAGATATGTGATTCTTCTTCACCAATTTTTCTGTGGAGATGTTTCTCAATCATTGGAACAGCGTCTAACTCGTGTACTTTATCATGTTCTTTAATATTTTTATATTCTTGTTTCATTTCATTTACAAAATCAACTAAAATATCAACAGCATTTGTACCTAGGTGTGGCATAGAACTATGTGCAGCCTTACCTTTCGCTGTGACTACACAACTCATAGAACCTTTATGAGCATAGTAAGCGATATTACTAGTTGGTTCGCCAATAATTAAACCACTCACATCATCTAAGTAACCTTCATCAGCTAGTAATTGTGCACCATATTGTTCCGTCTCTTCTCCTGTAGTAGCTAATAAACGTATCGTACCTTGCTTTAATGCGTTTGATTGTTTTAATTCAATCATCGCGATGACCATCGCCATAAGACCACCTTTCATGTCAGTGGTACCTCTGCCGAATAACTTGCCATCTTTATCTGTGAGTTCAAATGGAGGAAAAGTCCAATCATCATGGTCACCAGCATCTACAACATCCATGTGTCCACTGATTGCTAAGACTGGAGCGCCACTACCAATTTCAGCAACTAAATTAGCGCGTGAATCATTAACTTTAACAATCTTAGAATCAATATCATATTGACTTAACAGGTCTTTTAAGTACTCACATACTTCAATTTCATGATCATTCTCAGTTTGAATCTTGACGATATCAGCTAATAATCTTATTTTGTCTTGCTCACTCAATACAGTCATTTCACAGTCCTCCTCATTTTTAGTAATGATTTTTACTTTTTAATAAAAAATAAAAATCCTTGTACACTTAATATTATCAAAAACTTTTATTTATTAAAAATTATATGTCAAAATAAATGGATTTTTAATAAAAAATAAATATTGACTTAACATTTCTTATAAAAAACAACAATGTATAGCAATATTAAAAATTTTTCATTATTTATAGTTTGAATCGTGTTATAAAATGAAAAGCGATGAGATTAAGATGTAATAATACATATATATAAATATAACTTCGTGCCACGCAGACGGTTAAAATCATGTATAATAGCTAATAATACATATTATTAGGAGATACATAATTAATGATGAAAAATAAATTAACATTAAAAGAGAATCTATTTATCGGCTCAATGCTGTTTGGTCTATTTTTTGGTGCTGGAAATCTCATTTTTCCAATTCACTTAGGCCAAACTGCGGGGGCAAATGTATGGACCGCCAATTTAGGATTTCTTATCACGGCTATCGGACTACCTTTTTTAGGAATTATAGCGATAGGTGTATCTAAAACAAACGGGGTCTTTGAAATTTCCTCAAGGATAAGTAAAATATATGGTTATTTGTTCACAATTGGCTTGTATCTTGTTATAGGTCCGTTTTTTGCGTTGCCAAGACTTGCGACGACGTCATTTGAAATAGCATTTTCACCATTTATTTCATCTGGTACGGCCCAAGCGTTGTTGCCTATTTTTAGTATTTTATTCTTCGGAGTAGCGTGGTTATTTTCGCGTAAACCTTCTAAAATATTAGACTATATTGGAAAATTCTTAAATCCGGTCTTTCTCATCTTGCTTGGAATTGTTGTTGTGCTTGCATTTATCCGTCCTATGGGTGGAATTAGTCATGCGCCAGTAAGTGCTGATTATAGCAATAGCGTGTTACTCAAAGGGTTTATCGATGGATATAATACATTAGACGCTTTGGCATCATTAGCATTTGGTATTATCATTGTTACTACAATTAAAAAGTTGGGGATTACTAATCCGAATACAATCGCTAAAGAAACTTTAAAATCAGGTACGATTAGTATTATAGCTATGGGCGTTATTTATACTTTATTAGCTTTAATGGGTACGATGAGTTTAGGTCGTTTTAAAGTAAGTGAAAATGGTGGTATTGCGCTTGCTCAGATTGCACAACATTATTTAGGGGATTACGGAATTATTATTTTGTCACTAATCATCATTGTGGCATGTCTGAAAACAGCAATAGGATTGATCACAGCCTTTTCGGAAACATTTACAGAGTTATTCCCTAAATCTAACTATCTTTGGTTAGCTACTGGGGTGAGTATATTAGCTTGTATATTTGCTAATGTAGGTTTAACAAAAATTATTATGTATTCAACACCAGTGTTGATGTTCATTTATCCTTTAGCGATTACTTTAATTTTATTAGCATTACTTAGTCCATTATTTAAACATTCTAAAATTGTCTATCGATTTACAACATTATTTACAATGGTGGCGGCATTTGTAGATGGTGTGAAAGCAAGTCCAGAGTTCTTTGTTAATACAAAATTTGCACAAACAATCATTGGATTTGGTGAAAATTATCTCCCATTCTTTAACATTGGTATGGGATGGATTGTTCCAGCACTTATTGGTTTCATTATTGGTATTATTGTATACTTTATGACTGCTAAAAAATCGTCCCACGTACAATAAGGCTGAGTTAATAAATGATATAACTGCGAATTTCTTAATAATTATATTTCAAGATTATTATAATTTTTAAATACATCATTTTATTAATAAGTATATTAATTGTTAGTGAGATAAAATTTAATAGTACTACTACACAAAAAAGAGAGGGCGAAATCGCTCTCTCTTTTCTTGGATTTTTATAAGTGAATAAAAAAGTATTAAGCAACGGAATGGAGCTACTTAATATTTTTTCGTAATTAACCGACGTTGACAGAGGAACATATATTATATGATAAGTTTACTTTTTATATGTTTGTGACATATAGTAATAAGTAAATCGTTATTAATAAATACAATTCATGTTAATAAAGTTGAATTTAAGAAAAGTTGTTTATAAAATAAATACACTCGATAAGTATGGGTGTTGAAAAAGTGTTAAATAATTACAATTATATATTATTTAGAATTCGATAAAGAAGGTGACGAAATGCCTAGAACTTCCAAAAGACAATTAATATTAGAATCGGCCGCAGCTATTATTAATGAAAAAGGTGCTGATTATCTCACGTTGGATGCTGTAGCTCAAAGGGCTGGAATAAGTAAATTTGGTTTATTTTATCATTTTAAAAGTAAAGATGAACTCATCAAAGAGCTGGTTAACTATGCCAATAATTTGTACAGAGATAACGTGAACCAACATATCGGTAATGAAAAGAACAAAAAAGGGCAATGGCTCAACGCATTTATAGAAGCGACAAGAGCACATCGTACGGATAATGCGCCTATTACTTCTGGAATGCTAGCGGCGCAAGGGACTAATAGAAGTTTATTATCACCATTAAAGACCTCATATCAAGAATGGCAATATCAAATTACACACGACGGGTTAGATGAGGTAGATGCTACCATTATTCGTTTAGCTGTCGATGGTTTATGGTTGTCGGAAATATTCGGAATTAGTGCTATAGATGAAGAAATGAGAGAGAAAGTTATTAAACGTTTAAAGATGCAAATAGAAAAAAATTAAATAAGCTATATCCATAGAGCAGGGTGATGTCTCGTACATCGCGCTGTTCTTTTTTGTGTAAAGTCAGTTGAAACTAAACCGACTAGTTTGTATAGTAATCAATGTCATAAAAAATAAAACTTTTAGAGGTGTTAATGATGCAAAAAGTTGTTTTAACAGCAGCTATTACTGGCGCTGGAGATACAATACAAAAAAATGAGAACGTACCAGTTACACCACAAGAACTTGCAGATTCAGCAATTAAATGTGCACGAGCAGGAGCAACTGTCGCACATATTCATGTAAGAGATTCTGAAACTGGAGGAGTAAGTCATGATCCAGAACTGTATGCTGAAACAGTTAGATTAATCAGAGAAGCTGATGAAGATATCGTCATTAATGTGACATCTGGTGGCGGTGGAGACTTCATTCCAAGTCTAGAACATCCAGAGACAGGTGGAGAAGGAACTTGGATTCAAACACCAGAAGAACGTTTTAAACCTATTGGTGACTTATTACCAGAAATGTGTACATTAGATTGTGGCAGTGTCAATATGGGAGATACAATATACTTAAGCCCTGCATCGTGGTTACGTAAACAAGCACAAATGGTTAAAGATGCGGGAGTCAAGCCTGAGCTTGAATGTTTTGATACAGGTCATGTGAGTTTTGCCAAACAAATGATAGAAGAAGGATTAATTGATGGAGACCCTATGTTCCAATTTTGTTTAGGTATTCCTTGGGGTGCAGAAAATGATCCTGAAACAATAGAATATCTTAAATCACGTATACCAGAAAATGCACATTGGTCAGCATTTGGCATTGGTAAGATGCAACTCCCAACTGTAAGAGAAGTTGCGCAACGTGGAGGAAATGTTCGTGTTGGATTAGAAGATAATATTTATTTAAGAAAAGGTGTAAAAGCAACGAATGAAGCATTGGTAGAAGAGGCAAAAAGAATTTTAGCAGAGCTCGACATTGAGCCACTTACACCTGCTGAAGCAAGAGAAAAATTTAATCTTAGAAATCCTCATGGTAAAGGAGACAAATAATGAAATTCGCAGTTGTTGGAACAGGTGTAATTGGTAGTGGATGGATTACTAGAATGCTTGCGCATGGTCATGAAGTGATTGCTACTGATCCAAGTGAAGGTGCATATGAACGCATGTTGACACAAGTTAAACAAAATTGGCCTTACGCAGAGCAAATGGGCCTTGCTGAAAATGCATCAATTCAAAACTTAACATTTACACCACATTTAGAAGAAGCGGTCAAAGATGCGGATCATATTCAAGAAAATGTACCAGAAGTAGAAGAAATTAAAGACGCTGTATTAAAAGAGATTGATTTTTATGCGCAACCTGAAGCAACAATTGGTTCAAGTACATCAGGAATTATGCCTTCAGAATTACAAACTAACTTATCACATCCTGAACGATTAGTTGTTGCCCATCCATTTCACCCGGTATATATATTGCCATTAGTCGAAATTGTGCCAGGTAAGCAAACATCTGAAGAAACCACAGTTAAAGCCGAACAGATTTATGAAAGTATTGGTATGGATGTTTTACATGTGCGTCATGAAATAGAAGGACATATTGCAGATCGTCTTATGGAAGCATTATGGCGTGAATCATTGCACATAGTTAATGATGGTATTGCAACAACAGAGGAAGTTGATAAGGCGTTTACTCATGCAGCAGGTTTACGTTATGCACAATATGGTCCATTTATGACGTTCCACTTGGCAGGTGGTGAAGGTGGTATGCGTCATATGTTAAAACAATTTGGGCCAGCTTTAAAAAAACCTTGGACAAAACTCATCGCGCCCGAACTGACAGATGACTTATATCATAAAGTAGTAAATGGTAGTGAAGCATCTTCTCAAGGATATACAATGTCTGAACTTGATCAAAAAAGAAACGAATTTCTAATTAAAGTGAAAGAATTAGCCGAACAATATTGGCCAAGTGATAGTAAAGCGATGAAAAAGTCTAACGGAGCGGAGTTATAATGATGAATCAACAGTATGTGTTTCACACAAAAGTGCATCGTGATTGGGTAGACCATAACGGGCACCTAAATGATGCAATGTATAACCGAATTTTCAGTGATACAACAGATGATTGGTTAGGTCATTTAGGCTTAACTATTGATGCCATTCAATCTTATCAATATACCGTATTCACCTTAGAAAATCATGTCATGTTTCTTAATGAAATGAAAGAAAATGAAGATGTCATTGTTAAAGTACATCTTCACGATTATGATAGCAAACGATTACATGTCCTAATGGAAATGTTTAATGCAGATGATGATTTATGTGCAACATATGAAGTGATGCTGATGGGCATTGATACGACTTCAGGAAGACCTTCAGCATTTCCGAACGACATTTTGAATAACATCGAACGCTATTATAATATAGAAAATGTGGAGACGACATCTCAATATATAGGTCATCGTATCGGCATCAAGAAAAAGCCAAAAAGCAAAGAGTAATACAACTTAGAATTTAGATGAATATGATTTAAGGACTCTTTTGTGCCTTGTTCTTACTTAGTTTACTTTGTATAACATCACAATGAGTCCTTATTTTTTAACAAATTGAATTACCTATAGAAAGGAATGGACATATGTTAAGTATTAAAAACTTATCAAAGGTCTATGCAGGTGGTAAAAAAGCTGTAGATAATATGACCATAGACATTGAATCAGGAGATTTTATTGCATTTATTGGGACAAGTGGTAGCGGTAAAACAACTGCCCTTAGAATGATTAATCGTATGATTGAATCTACAGAGGGAGAAATTACCATTGACGGTAAAAATATCAAAGAGCTTAATCCGGTTGAGCTTCGTCGCAGTATCGGTTATGTCATACAACAAATCGGCTTAATGCCACATATGACAGTGAAAGAGAATATTGTTCTCGTACCAAAGTTATTAAAATGGTCACAAGAGAAAAAGGATGAGAAAGCGAAAGAACTTATACGCTTAGTAGATTTACCAGAAGAATATTTAGATCGATATCCTTCAGAATTATCAGGTGGTCAACAACAACGTATTGGTGTTGTAAGAGCACTCGCAGCTGAACAAGATATTATTTTAATGGATGAACCGTTTGGTGCACTCGATCCAATCACAAGAGATACATTACAAGACTTAGTCAAAAAATTACAACAACAATTAGGAAAGACATTCATTTTTGTTACACATGATATGGATGAAGCAATCAAACTTGCAGATAAAATATGTATTATGACAAATGGACAGGTGGTTCAATATGACACGCCAGATAATATTTTACGTAGTCCAGCGAATGATTTCGTTAAAGACTTTATTGGTCAGAATCGCTTAATTCAAGATAGACCTAATATCCGTACAGTTAAAGATGCGATGATTAAACCCGTGACAGTACATGTTGACCGTTCTCTTAATGATGCGGTGAATATTATGAGAGAGAAAAGAGTCGATACGATATTTGTTGTCGGCAATGATGAGCATTTATTGGGTTATTTAGATATTGAAGATATTAACGAAGGATTAAGACATCATAAAGAACTTATAGATACGATGCAACGAGATATTTATAGAGTACGTATTGATAGTAAGTTACAAGATTCTGTTCGTACAATTCTTAAACGTAATGTACGTAATGTACCCGTTGTTGACAGTGATAATAAAACATTATTAGGCCTTGTCACTCGAGCTAACCTTGTAGACATTGTTTATGACAGTATCTGGGGAGAGTTAGAATCGGATAACAATGATAATCATTCTGGGATTGTTGAACCCGAATCCACAGGAGTTGAGACACCATGATAAAGTTTATTTCGGAACATAGTGGTATGTTATTTACAAAGACATTCGAACATTTGTACATATCGATAGTGGCATTGGTTATTGCAATAATCGTAGCGGTTCCTTTAGGTATTATATTATCTAAAAAGGAAAAGCTTTCGAAAGTGTCATTGACGATAGCTGGCGTTTTACAAACGATACCTACATTAGCGGTATTAGCATTAATGATTCCATTATTTGGTGTGGGGAAAACACCTGCAATTATAGCGTTATTTTTATATGTATTATTGCCAATTTTAAATAATACGATTATAGGCATTCAAAATATAGATCCCAACCTTAGGGAAGCAGGACGCAGTATGGGAATGACTAACTTTCAATTGATGAAAGATGTGGAGTTGCCACTCGCATTACCATTAATACTTAGTGGAATTAGACTGTCTTCTGTCTACGTTATTAGTTGGGCAACATTGGCAAGTTATGTTGGTGCTGGTGGTTTAGGTGATTTTATCTTTAACGGATTAGCGCTATTTGAACCGAGTATGATTATTACTGCAACTATTCTTGTCACTGCTATTGCACTTATTGTAGATTATGTTTTATCACTGATTGAAAAATGGGTTGTACCTAAAGGATTAAAAGTTTCCAGATAATCATTGAAGGAGGATAATATGAAGAATTATAAAAAATATCTAATTGTTTTAGTATTATGTCTAACAGTGTTATCTGGATGTAACTTACCCGGTTTAAAAAATAGTCATTCAGATGACGATGTTAGAATCACAAGTTTAGGAACAAGTGAATCACAAATTATATCGCACATGCTGAGATTACTTATTGAACATGATACAAAAGGTGAAATTAAACCTACCTTAATTAATAATTTAGGTTCAAGTACGATTCAACATAATGCTGTCACAAGTGGCCAAGCTAATATGTCAGGTACGCGTTATACAGGCACTGACTTAACAGGGGCGTTGAAAGAAGATCCGATTAAAGATCCTAAAAAGGCCATGAAAGCGACTCAAGAAGGGTTTAAAAAGAAATACAATCAAACCTTCTTCAATTCATATGGTTTTGAAAACACATATGCATTGATAGTAACAAAAGAGACAGCTAAGAAATATCATTTAGAAACTGTTTCAGACTTGGAAAAGCATGCTAAAGATTTAAGAGTAGGTATGGATAGTTCATGGATGGACCGTAAAGGTGACGGTTATCCAGCATTTAAAAAAGAATATGGCTATAGTTTCGGTACGGTAAGACCTATGCAAATTGGTCTGGTTTACGATGCACTTAGTTCTGGCAAATTAGACGTTGCTGTAGGTTATTCTACAGATGGACGTATTTCAGCATATGATTTAAAAGTGTTGAAAGATGATCGTCGATTCTTCCCACCATACGATGCCAGTCCACTTGCATCAGATCAATTGTTAAAAGAGAAGCCAGAGCTCAAACCGATTGTTAAAAAATTAGAAGGTAAGATATCAACAGAACAAATGCAAGAATTAAATTATCAAGCTGATGGTAAAGGGAAAGAGCCTGCAACAGTTGCAGAGGACTTCTTGAAAAAACATCATTATTTTGAAGACGATGACAATAAAAAAGATAAACAGAAAGGTGGTCAATAAACATGGAAGGGAATTTAATACAACAACTCGTTCACTACTATCAAATGAACTTTGGCTACCTATGGGAATTGTTTGTTAATCATTTGTTAATGTCTGTTTACGGTGTTTTACTAGCATGTTTAGTGGGCATACCTCTTGGTATCATCATTGCACGATTTGGTAAATTATCAGGTGTCATTATCACTATTGCGAATATTATTCAAACTGTTCCGGTTATTGCTATGTTAGCGATATTAATGCTTAGTATGGGACTTGGTATGAATACAGTCATTTTTACTGTGTTCTTATATGCCTTGCTTCCTATTATTAAAAATACGTATACAGGAATTAATGAAGTTGACCCAAATATTAAAGATGCTGGAAAAGGGATGGGTATGACGCGTAACCAAGTATTAACTATGATTGAGTTACCTCTGTCACTTTCAGTTATTATAGGTGGTATTCGGATTGCTCTTGTTGTAGCTATTGGTGTCGTAGCTGTAGGTTCATTTATTGGTGCACCAACATTAGGTGATATTGTGATTAGAGGTACAAATGCAACTGATGGAACACTATTCATTCTAGCAGGTGCAATACCTATCGTTATCATTGTCATACTTATAGATGTTTTATTACGTTTATTAGAGAAAAAGCTAGATCCAGCTACGTAAGTAATTTAATTTTTTACACAGGGAGGAGTGATCCAACATTATGGCTCATATTACATTAAATTATTTATCTAAAACTTTAGGAATGCATCAAACGGTTAATGTCATTCTTCCAGAAGATAAAAGTTACTTTGATACAAATGAAAATGCGAAACCATTAAAAACTATGTTATTGCTACATGGTTTATCAAGTGATACTTCCTCTTATATGAGATATACGAGTATAGAACGCTATGCGAATACCCACCAACTAGCAGTGGTGATGCCTAATGCTGATCATAGTTTCTATTCAAATATGGCTTATGGACATAGTTATTATGACTATATACTAGAAGTTTATGATTATGTTCATCAAATATTTCCATTGTCTAAAAAGAGAGAAGATAATTTTATAGCAGGTCACTCTATGGGAGGTTATGGTGCAATCAAATTTGCATTAACGCAAAGTTATCGTTTCTCAAAAGCCGCCATGCTTTCAGCGCCATATGATGTTTCTATGATTGGTCAATATCAATGGTATGATTTTACTCCAGAAGCGATTGTAGGTAATACGCAACATGTCGCGGGGACATCTTTTGATCCATACTATTTAGTTGAACAAGCAATAGACAATGGACAAACGTTACCACAACTATATATTACTTGTGGAACTGAAGATGAATTGTATCAAGGTAATATTGATTTTGTGAACTATTTAGATGAAAAAGGTATTCCATATCAATTTAAAAAAGCGCCAGGTAATCACGATTATGCATTTTGGGATAAAGCAATAGAAGATGTCATTGACCGTTTTACATCATCACATATTTAAAATGAATGTTAGAATATAGTTAAATCCATACGGCTTTTGTTAAGATTAATAAAGAAGTGGGAGAGCGTACGTATTGAATGAGTTAGATTATTTCAACAATGAAGCGCCCCATGCATGTAAAATTTGAATATAGAACTTTTTTATTTAAGCATCGACTGCTCATATGCTAAGAACGCCTAGGACGACTATTAATGTCCTAGGCGTTCTTTTTTTCGTCATTTCTAAAAGATATAACTATGAATAGGTAAATATTTTTCCACTTTTAAAAGATTATGAGTATATTAAAACTTGTGTAATAAGTAAGCCTCCACCAAATATTAAAACAAACGCGACAACAGGCCATACGAAACGTAACCAGTGTGAGTAGCGCATGTTTAACATTTGAAGTGTTGCCATTACAAGTCCAGTAGGCGCTAAGAACAACATTGCATACTGACCGAATTGATATGTTGTAACAATAACAAATCTTGGTATACCTACTGTATCAGCTAATGGCGCAAAGATAGGCATAGATAGTACTGCTAATCCTGATGAGGACGGCACGATAAATCCTAAACAGAAAAAGATAAAGAGCAGAACAATGATAAATAAAGGCCCACTCATATGTTGCACGATAGATGATGAAAAGTGCAAGATTGTGTCCGAAATCATTCCTTTATTCAATACTAAGTTGATTCCTCTAGCTAAACCAATGATTAAAGATACACCTACTAAACTTGAAGCGCCATTAACGAATGCATCTACAGTGCCTTTTTCGCCTAAACCATATTGTCCTGTTCCAGCAATAAACATGATGACAATGGTAAAGATCAAGAATGCAGATGCCATGACTGGGAACCACCATCCTTGTGTCATGACGCCCCAAACCATAATAGGGAATGGTAGGACGAAAAGCGTAAGAATAATCTTTTTACGTAATGTAAACTCAGAAGAACCGTCATCATGGAGCACAGACCACTGTTTTTCAAATGCTGCTTTGTCTTCATAAGAATAAGAGGATTTAGGATCTTTTTTAATTTTTTTACAATACCAGAATAAATAACTAATAACAAATATGGCACCGATGATACAAGCGCCTATTCTCCAATAAAGACCATCAGTAAAAGTTGTTCCTGCTGCATTAGAAGCAATGACGACTGAGAATGGGTTGATTGTTGAGAATGTACTACCCACAGAGCTTGCTAAGAAAATTGCACCGACTGAGACAATAGAATCATATCCGAGCGCAATAAATATTGGAACGAGTACAGGATAGAACGCTACAGCTTCCTCTTCAATGCCACATAGCGTTCCGCCTATAATCATAAGTATGGAGACAAAGGCGATAAGCATAAATTCGTGGCCTTTCGTCTTTTGAGTAAGTGCTAACAATCCTGATTCAAAGGACCCACTCGCTTGAACAACGCCAATCAATCCACCTAGAACAAGTATAAAGACCATAATATCGACGGCTTCGATGGTTCCTTTAACCATGCTACTGGTAATTTGATCAAGACCAGCTGGATGTTGTTTTAAACGTTCGTAAGTATTAGGAATTGAAACGGGCTTATTAATTGCACCAGATTTAAATTGTTCTATTTTGATTTTAACGCCTAATCGATCAAGTTCTTTTTGTGTTCCAGGAACTTTTTTTACCTGATGATGAGGATTGACAATTTTTAATTCTTGGGATGAAGGTTCATATGAAAGTTTTGAGTATGCACCCGCGGGGATTATCCAAGTTGCTATAACTGCGACAACTGTTAGGATAAAGAGAATCATAAATGCACCTGGCATTCTAAAGTTAAAACGTTTTTTCTTTTTATTATCATTGATCGCTTGTTCCAACGGTTTCATCTCCTTCGACAGTTAACCTAAAATAAAAGCCTATCAATAATTGAATTTGGTTAGTATTTTACATGATTGATTAAGGAAGTGCACCCTGCTTGAAATGGAGAGGAGTGGAATAACAGGATGCACTGTATGAATATGTTTAAATTAATTTCTACTTATGCGTTAAAATGCTATTTTGTAATGAGTGTGCCAATTTTACCTTCTAGTGCTGCATCTAATTGGCTTAATGATGTGATGAGCACGCTACCGTTAGGATTATTTTCAATAAAGGAGATGGCAGATTCAATTTTAGGTAGCATGCTGCCTTTGGCGAATTGTTCTTCTTCAATATATGTTTTAAGCGTATCTATATTTGTTGTTTTAAGTGCTTGCTGTTGGTCAGTATGATAGTTGATATAAACATAATCAATCGCTGTTAAAATAATGAGTTGATCACAATGAATATCAGCACCTAATAATGCACTTGTTTTGTCTTTATCAATGACGGCATCTATACCTTTAAAGCTATCGTGCTGCTCACGAATGACTGGTATACCACCTCCACCTGCAGCGATGACAAGTGTGTCATTTTCTATTAGAGTTTTAATACTTTTCAGTTCGATAATAGATATTGGTTGTGGTGATGGTACGACGCGACGGTAACCTCGACCAGCATCTTCTACAAATTGATAACCTTTTTCCTGTTGAATACGATGAGCTTCTTCTTTAGTGTAGAACAGACCGATGGGTTTACTAGGACTATTAAAAGCTGGGTCGCCTTCATCAACTTCTACTTGAGTAACTAGTGTGACAACTTGCTTATCTATGCCCATTGAATGAAGTTCATTTTGTAAACTTTCTTGAAGTTGATAGCCGATGTAGGCTTGACTCATAGCGCCACATTCAGCAAATGGAAAAGCAGGACCTTGATCGTGTTCAGCTGCATAATTCAGACCAAGGTTAATACTTCCTACTTGTGGTCCATTACCGTGACTGATCACAATTTCGTGACCTTTAGTAATTAATCCTACTAGGGATTTAGCTGTATTTTTTACTAATTCAAGTTGTTCTTGTGGTGATTTTCCTAAAGCGTTTCCACCTAAAGCTACTACAATTTTAGCCATTTCACTCACTTCCTTCTATAATTTAGAATTCTCCTAAAGTTGCTACCATGACTGCTTTAATTGTATGCATTCTATTCTCAGCTTCTTGGAATACTACAGAAGCTTTGCTTTCGAAGACATCATCAGTGACTTCCATTTCACTAATGCCATATTTTTCATAAATTTGTTGACCAATTTTAGTTTCTGCATTGTGGAAAGAAGGTAAACAATGTTCAAAAATAACATTTGGATTGCCTGTTTTTTCTAATAGTGTTTGGTTAACTTGATATGGTTTTAAAAGTTTAAGGCGTTCTTGCCATACTTCATCAGGTTCGCCCATTGATACCCAAACATCTGTATAAATAACATCAGAATCTTTCACGCCTTTATCAATATCATCTGTTATTAAAATGTTACCGCCATTTTCCGCCGCAATACGTTCGCAACGATTTAATAATTCCTCTGTCGGATTGAGTTCTTTAGGACAAACAAGATGGAAATTCATACCCATAATGGCAGCACCTTGCATTAATGCGTTAGCAACATTGTTACGTCCATCGCCAACATAAGTGAAGTTGATATCAGCATACTCTTTTTTCAATACCTCTTTAGCAGTTAAAAAGTCAGCAAGCACTTGTGTAGGGTGATCTTCATCGGTTAATCCATTCCATACCGGAACACCTGAATATTGTGCTAATGTTTCTACAGTACGTTGAGAGAACCCTCGGTACTCAATACCATCATACATACCACCAAGTACACGTGCTGTATCTTTAGCAGTCTCTTTTTTACCCATTTGAGAACCTGTAGGTCCAAGATAAGTGACGTGTGCACCTTGATCATGTGCGGCAACTTCGAATGCGCAACGTGTTCTAGTTGAATCTTTTTCAAAAAGAAGTGCGATATTTTTATTTTTTAGCATAGGCTTTTCAGTGCCGATATATTTGGCACGCTTCAAATCTTCGGAGAGTGTTAATAAAAATTCTACCTCTTGTCGTGAAAAGTCTAATAAAGTTAAAAAGCTTCTGTTACGTAAATTTTTCATCAATAACAACTCCTTGTGAATGAATTACAATTTTATTGTAAGCGTTTCCTTGAAGTTTTCAACTTATCTCAAAAATTGTAATTTTTTATTAATAAATCAATGAACTTTTTATTAACATTGGATTTGAATAGTGTGAAATTTGTCAAAAAGGTTTATGTTTAAGTTAAAACCAACTTTAAAGAATTTAGAAAATTCAATTAAAGTGAATTTAACACATTTTAAATAATGACGGTAGGTTAGAATCGAAATGTAAGAGGTATGTTAGTTGAATAAACTGTAGTTACTTCTTTATATTATTAGTGAATTCTCAAAATAATTGTAAAATTATATTGATTAATCACTTGTTCTTTATTATATTTAGAAACATCTCTTACAATAAACCACAACTTACATGAAATTTAAGCTCTCAGTGGATTATTTTAGTTAAATTGAAGGTCATTCAAAGTAAAAAGGGCATATTAGTATAATAGGAGGAACAGTAAGATGAAAGTGTATAAGTTGAATTATCAACATCATAAAGATATTGTTGATGATAATGTATTAACGATGTTTGTAACAGCTGACAATCAAAATGAAGTTGAAGCGTTTGCGAAAAAATTACATTACAAGATTGAACATTTATCTCCATTAACTAAAAAGGAATTTGAAGAAGAGAAAGCGAAAGATTCACACTATAGACTTGAACACGTGGATCACTATCTAAATTAATTATTCAATCATATATCAGCACATCCTGTGATCATTCGTTCGGTTACAGGTTTTTTTACGCATGATATTAAATTTTACTTCACTAATATAAGGAGTGTATAAATGGAAATAACAAGTGTTAATCATATTTGTTTTTCAGTAAGTGATTTAAATACCTCTATACAATTTTATAAAGATATTTTACAAGGTGAATTATTAGTATCTGGTAGAACGACAGCATATTTAACTATTGGTCATACTTGGATTGCACTGAATCAAGAAAAAAATATACCAAGGAATGAAATAAACCATTCCTATACACACGTTGCTTTCTCCATAGATGAAGAAGATTTTCAAAAGTGGATTCAATGGCTTAAAGAGAATCAAGTAAATATTTTAAAAGGGCGACCAAGAGACATTAAAGACAAAAAGTCGATATATTTTACAGATCCGGATGGACATAAAATTGAATTACATACTGGGACACTAAAAGATAGAATGGAATATTATAAAAGTGAGAAGACCCATATGCAATTTTACGGTGAGTTTTGATATTTTAATTGATATGTAATTTTTTGAAAAAATTTTATGATTCATTTTGTAATAAAATTACTATATACTAAAATTTGTAATTTTCAATTATTTTAATGAGGTGAATCAATGAATAAATTATCAAAGTACATTGCAATAGCTACATTAGCATCGACAGTTACAATTTCGGCACCAATTCATACATATGCATGTGAATCTCATACTAAAGATAACCATAATCATACGGCACAACATCAAAATGACCCCAATCTTGGTGAGCAAAATGTAATGGCTGTCTCATGGTATCAAAATTCTGCCGAAGCGAAGGCACTTTATCTACAGGGATACAATACTGCGAAATATCAGTTAGATGAACATATTAAAAAGAATAAAGGTAAGAAAAAACTTGCTATAGCTTTAGACTTAGATGAAACAGTGCTTGATAATTCACCATATCAAGGATATGCTTCTATGCACGATACATCTTTTCCAGAAGGATGGCATGAATGGGTTGCAGCAGCGAAGGCAAAACCTGTGTATGGTGCCAAATCATTCTTAAAATATGCTGACAAAAAAGGTATCGATATTTACTATATTTCTGACCGTGATAAAGAAAAAGATTTTAAAGCTACAAAGGAAAATTTAAAAAATATTGGACTACCGCAAGCGAAAGATAATCATATTTTACTAAAAGGGAAAAACGATAAAAGTAAAGCATCACGACGTCAACAAGTCGAAAAAAATCATAAGTTAGTGATGTTATTTGGTGACAATTTGTTAGATTTTACAGATCCTAAAAAATCTACTGCTAAAGAACGTGAGAAACTCGTGCAGAAACATGAAAAAGATTTTGGCACAAAGTATATTATTTTCCCTAATCCAATGTATGGAAGTTGGGAATCTACACTTTATCATAACAATTACCAAATAAGTAAGAATGAAAAAGATACATTACGAAAGGCATCAATTAAACAATTTAATCCTAAAACGGGTGAAGTAAAATAATTCCTGACATTAAATACTAAATTTTTATTAGTAAAAAAGTTTTGCACATAATGATTGTATTGTGTGCAGACATTTTAATAATTAATAAAGTTATATTTACATGGAGTAGTTTAATTCCGTGTTATACCATTGCGAGGATGAAACAATGTACGCGTTGTTCCATCCTTTTTTTATAAACCTTTTTTTATAAATATTTTCAATCGTATCTAGATTAATGTAAACTTATAATAGTAAAAAGTTTACAATGTGCAATCGGATGATTTGAAATGCTAATTTTTAAGAAAAAGGAGTTAAAGATGATGACATTAAACTTAGCCCAACGTGTGTTAAATCAAGAGTCATTAACAAAAGATGAAGCAATATCTATTTTCGAAAATGCTGAAATTGATACATTTGATTTATTAAATGAAGCCTACACAGTGAGAAAACATTACTACGGTAAAAAAGTTAAGCTTAATATGATATTAAATGCTAAAAGTGGTATCTGTGCAGAAGATTGTGGGTACTGTGGGCAATCTGTAAAAATGAAAGAAAAGCAACGTTATGCACTTGTTGAACAGGACCAAATTAAAGAAGGTGCTCAAGTGGCAACTGAAAATCAAATCGGTACATATTGTATCGTTATGAGTGGTAGAGGACCTAGTAACAGAGAAGTCGATCATATTTGTGAAACAGTAGAAGATATTAAAAAGGTACACCCACAACTAAAGATTTGTGCATGCTTAGGATTAACGAAAGAAGAACAAGCTAAAAAATTAAAGACTGCTGGTGTCGATCGTTATAATCATAATTTAAATACGAGTGAGCGTTATCACGATGAAGTAGTAACTACACATACATATGAGGATAGAGTGAATACGGTTGAAATGATGAAAGATAATCATATTTCTCCTTGTTCAGGCGTGATATGTGGTATGGGAGAGTCAAATGAGGACATTATTGATATGGCATTTGCTTTAAGCGCCATCGATGCTGATAGCATTCCTATTAATTTTTTACATCCTATTAAAGGAACTAAATTCGGTGGATTAGATTTATTGTCACCAATGAAATGTTTAAGAATTATAGCGATGTTTAGGTTAATCAATCCAACAAAAGAAATTAGAATTGCAGGTGGACGGGAGGTAAATCTACGTTCATTACAACCACTCGCATTGAAAGCGGCTAATTCAATTTTTGTAGGAGATTACTTAATTACAGGTGGTCAACCGAATGAGGAAGATTATCGCATGATTGAAGATTTAGGTTTTGAAATCGACAGTTAAATTATAATTAAAAATATTTTCATTCAATGTAAATGTAGTTTTAAATAAATTGTCATAATGCACTAACCATGCGCTGTTTTAATGAAATTTTAAAAGAATTAACAACAATTTAATCAAATTCTATTAAATTTTCGATGGATAATCCTTTAAAAAATTTTTTGAAAGCGTATACTAGGAATTGAGAGATGAGAGACAGTATGATCCATGCTTATTAAAAATTAAGATTAGGGGAATGAGATTACATTATTTCATTTTAAATCTTATTTTTTAATATAAATATAAAAGATGTTTTGGAGGAATACTTATGTCTAAATTTATTTATCAATCACCAGGAAGATATGTACAAGGGAAAGGTATTGTTAGCTCTATCGCTGAAGAAACAGAACGTCTTGGTAGTCATGCGTTGATTATTGCAGACGAAGTAGTTTGGAATATTACTGAAGAAAAAATAAAAGAAAGTTTCTCAGCAAATAACAACGTTGATTTTGAATATGAAGTATTTAAAGGAGAATCTTCTGAAGAAGAAATTCAACGTATAGCCAAACAATATAAAGAAAAAAATATTGACGTTGTTATTGGTTTAGGTGGAGGTAAAGCGTTAGATACAGGTAAAGCTGTAGCATTTGAACTTAAAGCAAGCGTCATCGATTTTGCGTCTACAGCATCAATGGATGCACCAACAGCAGCAGTATCTGTTATTTATAACGAAGATGGATCATTTAGTGGTTATGAATTCTACCCTAAAAACCCTGATACAGTTATCGTAGATTCTGAAATTGTTGCACAAGCACCTGTACGTTTATTTGCATCAGGTATGAGTGATGGTTTAGCAACATTAATCGAAGTTGAATCTACACTTCGTAGACAAGGACAAAACATGTTCCATGGCAAACCTACATTAGCAAGTTTAGCAATCGCTCAAAAATGTGAAGAAGTTATTTTTGAATATGGTTATAGTGCTTATACTTCTGTAGAAAAACATATCGTGACACCACAAGTAGATGCTGTGATTGAAGCCAATACATTACTTTCAGGTTTAGGATTTGAAAACGGCGGATTAGCAGGTGCGCACGCAATTCATAATGGATTCACAGCTTTAGAAGGAGACATCCACCACTTAACTCATGGTGAAAAAGTGGCATACGGTATTTTAGTACAATTAGTACTTGAAAATGCGCCAACTGAAAAATTCATGAAATACAAAACATTCTTCGATAATATCAATATGCCAACAACATTAGAAGGTCTTCACATTGAAAACACAAGTTATGAAGAATTAGTTCAAGTAGGTGAACGTGCATTAACACCAAATGATACGTTTGCTAACTTAAGTGATAAAATCACTGCTGATGAAATCGCAGACGCAATTTTAACTGTTAACGATTTATCTAAAAGTCAGTTCAACTAAAAGGAGTCGCTTTGAATGAAAAAGTTAATTCAAGATAAAAACACAATTTTAAAAGATATGCTTGATGGAATTACAGTTTCAAACAACGATGTTGAAGTTGTATCTGACACTATTGTTGTTAGAAAGCAAAAAAAACAATCAGGTGTTGCACTCGTTTCTGGTGGCGGTAGTGGTCATGAACCTGCACATGCAGGATTTGTAGCAGAAGGCATGCTCGATGCAGCTGTATGTGGAGAAATCTTCACTTCACCTACACCTGATAAAATATTAGATGCCATTAAAGCTGTGGACAATGGTGACGGCGTTCTACTTGTCATTAAAAACTATGCAGGAGACGTTATGAACTTTGAAATGGCTCAAGAAATGGCTCAAATGGAAGATATTAAAGTTGAAAGTGTCATTGTTAGAGATGATATTGCAATTTCTGACCCGGAAAAACGCCGTGGAGTAGCAGGTACAGTGTTTGTGCATAAATATGCTGGATACCTAGCTGAAAAAGGTGTTGCACTTTATGAAATCAAATCTAAAGTTGAGGCACTTTTACCAGATATTAAAAGTATTGGTATGGCATTAACGCCTCCAATGGTGCCCACAACTGGTAAAAATGGTTTCGATATTGAAGACAATCAAATGGAAATTGGTATCGGTATTCACGGTGAAAAAGGTTTACATCGTGAAGACGTACAACCCATCAACGTGATTGTTGAACGTTTACTCGATCAGTTGTACAAAGAAATTGAGAAAAAACCTTTAATCGTAATGGTTAACGGTATGGGTGGTACACCACTATCAGAATTAAATATAGTTACTAAATATCTAGATGAACAATTCAATCAGAATGATATTGATGTTAAACAATGGTTCGTAGGTGATTATATGACAGCGTTAGACATGCAAGGCTTCTCTATTACTGTACTCCCCTTCAGTGAAGAAGTGAGTGAAGCTTTAGCTGCACCTACAGCAAGTAAATATTTTTAATTTTAAAATTCAATAAGTAATAAATATATATTAAATTTTGAGGTGACTTAGAGAATGAATGTAGCAGATATCAAAGCACGCTTATTAGATTTAGAAAATACTTTTAAAGAAAAAGAAAGTGAACTGACTGATTTAGACAGAGCTATTGGTGATGGAGATCATGGCGTAAATATGGTCAGAGGTTTCGAACACTTAAAAGAAAAAATAGATGATCAAAGTATGCAAGCGCTATTTAAATCAACAGGTATGACGTTAATGTCTAACGTAGGTGGTGCTTCTGGACCATTATACGGGTTTGGTTTTATCAAAATGGCGAGTGCAGTGAATGATGAAATTGATCATGATAATCTTAAAGACGTACTTAAAGCGTTTGCTGATGGCATTCAACAACGTGGTAAAGTCGAATTAAATGAAAAAACGATGTATGATGTTATCGAACGTGCGAGAAAAGCTGTTGAAAATGATGAAACAGTAGATCTTGATAAACTACAATCATTTGCTAATGAAACCAAAGATATGGTAGCTACTAAAGGCCGTGCATCATATTTTAACGAAGCTTCAAAAGGTTATATTGATCCTGGTGCACAAAGTAGTGTTTATATTCTTAATGCAATTATAGGAGGAGAGTAAGTCATGACATCTATAGTAGTAGTAAGTCATAGTCATAAAATCGCAGAAGGTGTTAAACAATTAATCAATCAAATGACTGACGGTGGTGTTGACCTTATTGCCGTTGGTGGTTTAAGTGACGATGAAATCGGTACATCATTTGATCAAATCGTCTCTGTAATTAATGGACTTGAAAATGATGCGCTTTGTTTCTATGACATCGGTTCAGCAGGCATGAATTTAGACACAGCTTTAGAAATGTACGAAGGTGACCACAAAATTGTTAAAATGGAAGCGCCAATCGTTGAAGGAAGTTTTATTGCAAGTGTAGGAATTAAATCAAATATGAGTATGGATAGTGTTATCTCTGAAGTAAGAGCTAAATATCCTGAAGAATAACATGAAAAGATAGAGCGTAAATATTGAAATTGTTGCTAGGAGTACCATAGCTAGTTAGTTATGGTGCTCCTAGTTTTTAGTGTTAGTATACATATTAAAAGTAAAATGTAGTGGTAACGAAGATATTGTAAACATGTTTCTGGTTAAATAGCTGAAAGATTTGTACAAATTACAAAATAGAAAAAGATAAATAAGCTCAAAACATAATGGAAAATTTGTTTGTATAAGCATTATTAAGGAACATTGCTTTCTGTCTTATAATGCTTCATGTGTTGGTCACATATGACAAAGTTTGATGAAGTTAATATTTTTTATTTCTATAAATTGCGTCGGATTTATCTACAGTAGGATTTAGTGTTGGTTTATATAGTTGGTGATTAGCATATTCGGTTTTAGCAAATGCTTCTAATTTATCTATAAATTGATCTATTTCGATGTCTAGCTTTCTTTTAGAGAAAGTGATGCCATTTTTATCAAAATCTGGTGTATTATATTGATGATGATAAATCTTATAAGCTACTTTAAGCTTGTTATATTGATTTTCGACTGGTTCATAGCTACCTAATAATTTTTGTATTATTGTATTCGATTGATCGCTATGATGACTCATTAGAGAAATTAGGTTTTGAACATGGGTATCAAGAGATTTAAAATCTGTTTCAATATCTTGATAAATTTCCATTGTATTTTCTTTACTAAAGTTAGAAGTCTCGAAATTTAAGTAGTTATTTCTTACTTTTGCAGCTTTATAAGCTGTAACATCTAAAGAACTAACTTGATCGTTATGATAATCTTTTCTTTTATCTTTATCATCTTTTCTAAATTGGAACCAAAGTGCTATAAATGTACCTGCTAAAGTAAAAATGCCTCCGACTATTGCAGCTAAAAATTCACTCAACAATATCACCTCTATTAAATATTTTATAATCATATGATAATACTATATATTGTGTATTGCAAAAAACACTGTGCTTATATTTAAGTGTTAGCATATATTTCTTTGTTTATTATACAAACTTGATATTAATATAATTTGAATGAAAAAATGAAGTTATCATATTTTAATAGTATAACCACTTAGAGATTTTAACTTTTAACTCTAAGTGGCTATTTAATAAATTTATACGGTGTTTTAATTATAAATTGTTTGGATTAATTTCAATATTCTCATTAATTGAATGGATTTTTGTGCATTCTACCGTGAACGTAGTAATACAGAATAAGTGCTATGATAACAAGCACCCCCATTGCCATATATAAATGACGATAACCAATAAATGGTATGATGATACCTAAAATAAATGGCCCCATACCTGCACCGAAATCTGCAAAGATATAGAATGTCGACGTTGCTAAGCCCATTTTATTTGCAGGTGATCGTTGAATTGCAATTGCTTGAGCAGTAGGTACGATAGTGCCATAACCAAAGCCGATGAATGCAGCTGCAATAAGTAAAATCATGCTTGTATGAGTAAAACCGAGAATAATAAGATCAAATGTAAAGCTCAGTAAAACTGGATACATTACTTTGTTTTCACCATAATTGTCATAAATTTTACCTGTAAATGGGCGTGTGATAAACGTAACAATCGCAAAGACAATGAAGAAGAAACTTGATGTAGTAACGAGATTGATTTTTTCAGAGTAAATAAAAAAAGTCAAAACAACAAATAGTATTAGAATTCATTCACTATTTAAAGAAAAATGAATAACCATTTTAAATACGTTAAGATAGACAATAGATGCGCAAGACAATTCAATGAATGTTTATGGAGGGATATAATTTTTATGATTCATCTACAGAACATATTACCAGTCATTATATACGCTGTTTTGCTTGCTATTCATTACTTTTTATCGCGTACGGGAAATAAAATATTAGGCCTTATTGTACCTGTTGGTGTGATTGCAAGTCTTATATATATGTATCAAGCCGATATTATACATATGAAACTGATTGGCGTTATTATTATAGGTATTGTGGCTCTATTATTCTTGGCAGAGGAGTGGCAGAGAGCACAAAAGGATAAATAAAGGAAGTTAGTAATCCCTCAAGATGATTATGACATAGCAGTCGTTGAGAAATTTTCAGGTTTTATATCATATAAATAAAGTTGAATATCATGAACAACAACGAGAGGATTAAGTTTAACGAAAAGCGTTTTGTTATTAAGTAGTGTTGTGTAAATGATGACGCTAGTAAGTTGGGACTTGAAAAGGAATGTAGATATATAAAATAGTAATATATGATTAATATCCGAGACATCATCAAATGTCTCGGGTATTTTTATGTATTCACATATGAGGATAGGGTTAAAATGTGATTATAACAAGGTTTAACTTATTCTATTGAAAAGCGTAGTTTATCGTATTTGATACGAAATTTATTTTACTTCTGTTAATTTTTAATCATTTTATACAGTTAAGTACTTATATAAGACTTCTAGGATATATTTCACAATGTAGTAATAATTCTTGTTAATGTGCAAGTAAGACTACCACTCATTTTTATTCTATTCACACGAATAACATATTTCTGTCGTAGTTTGTCATAGTATCTCATGTTTGGTGTCTAGAATTTCATTTTTGAAAGGAGTACCATTCGATGTCTAATATTTCAATGACTACCTCAAAACGTAACGCTATCGTTACGGTAATGCTTATTAGTGCTTTTGTGTCAATGCTCAACCAAACTATTTTAAACACAGCACTTCCAGCAATTATTAAAGGACTGAACATCACAGAAACAACAGCGCAATGGTTAATTACTGGATTTATGCTTGTTAACGGTATTATGATTCCTCTTACTGCCTTTTTAATGGATAAATATTCGACACGTCATTTATATATTTTCTCAATGGCTATTTTTCTTATAGGATCTATTGTAGCGGCATTTTCACCTACGTTTACAATTTTAATGATATCTCGTATTATCCAAGCGATTGGTGCCGGCATTCTTTTGCCTTTGATGCAGTTTACAGTATTTACACTGTTTCCTGCTGAACAACGTGGGTTTGCGATGGGATTGGCAGGTGTGGTTGTACAAAGTGCGCCTGCAATTGGTCCAACGTTAACTGGATTATTCGTAGATTTATTTAGTTGGAGAATGCCTTTTTATCTTGTTTCAGCAATTGCTGCTGTGGCTTTTATTTTAGGATTTTTCTTTGTTGAAAATAATACAAAAACAAAAGACATTGTTCTTGATAAAATTTCTGTAGTTTATTCTACTTTCGGCTTTGGTTTAATATTATTCGCATTTAGTAGCGTGAGTACATTTGGTATCACCTCTCTACCTGTCATTGTGACATTTGTACTTGGTATAGCCATTATCATAATTTTTACAACGCGTCAGCTTAAATTAAAACATCCATTGTTAAATATGCGTGTGTTTAAAAATAAAGTGTTCACACTTTCAGCTGTTTCTTCAATGCTAGTATATATTACAATGGTAAGTCCTGCGTTACTCATACCTATTTATATTCAAACAGGTTTAGGTCAATCCGCATTATTATCGGGGGTTGTCGTACTTCCAGGCGCGGTCATTAATGGCTTAACGATGGTTTATACAGGAAAAATTTTTGATAAACATGGTATTAAAGTGCTTGTGATACCTGGTTTTATCTTACTCATTAGTATGACATTTTTATATTCGTTCCTTACTACAGGAACGCCATACTGGTTTGTGATTCTCGTTTATACTATACGGATGATCGCATTAGGATTATTAGTGATGCCTCTTAATACAGTTGGACTGAATGCACTTGAGTCAGATGATGTCTCACATGGTACAGCAATTATGAATTCCTTACGCATCATTGCAGGTGCTATGGGTACAGCGATTAGTGTGACAATTTTATCAATAGTGGCAAAACAGTATACAGCTTCACACTCAACAATGTCAAAAATGAAACTAACACAAGAAGCAACCGTACATGGTATAGATGTTGCATTTATTTTTACTACAGTATTAATCATTATTGGATTTATCTTAGCGTTATTCATAAAAGAAGAAAAAAATCATTAATTATTCAAAAAACTGTATAAGAGAGACCGAATTATGGATGAACCTGGGACAAAAATCGATGTTCCAGGTTTTTTATAATGTAAAGACAGCGATGAACTTCTGGGCATTAACAGAGTGTATTTCAATAGACAAAGCAATTTGGGAATCGACGCTTAGAGAGTGAGACAATGAAGACATTATGAATATATGTCTTATTATTCAGCTTTTTAGTGGAAATTCAAACGGACTAACGGTTGTTAAATAAAAAATGAATTCCATCATAATTTCTAAATTCAAGCCCCCATCCATCACTTAAATATACCGATGAAATATTTTTATTTAAAATGAAATCGATTAATGAGAAATTGAAACAATTTTTTAATCAATTTACTTAATATGAAACTTGCATTTAAATATAAGAAAGACTATATATAGTATATATGATGTAAAATTAAATTGTTCTTAATTCTTTTTCAGAACAATCCATTTGATTTAAAAGTTTATATTCTAACATAGAGAGAAGGATGAATTTGAAACAATTGAGTTTGACTTTAAAGATACGACTGATATGTGATTTCTTCCAAAATATGATCGTTACAGCATTTTTACCATTTATGGCATTGTATTTAACAGATATGGTCAATCAACATTTTTCAGGACTCTTTTTATTCGCGCTAGTCATGATAAATTTTCCCATATCAATAATATCAGGTCATATTATTGAACGATTACCTAAAAAGACATTGACACTAAGTTATCAATTGATATTAAGTTTAATGCTCGTAATTATGGCGATTACAATCTCGGAACAAGTATATATGATCATTTTATTTTGTATCGCTTACGCAATATTTAGTATCACAATAGGCATGCAGCAACCTATAATGGACACGATTATTATGGATGCGATTACACCTGAAGTTGAACAATATATTTATAAGATAAGTTATTGGCTGACGAATATTGCTGTTGCTCTTGGTGCGCTCATAGGTGGATTGATGTACGGAGCACATAAATCTATGTTGTTTTTAATCGCATTTGCCATTTACATTATGGTTTTTATAGCACTTTTCATATGGTTGCCTAAAGATTTAAATCAAGTGAATCAGTCGTACACACATCATGCTAATGAGCAACAATTCTCCGTGGGTCAAATATTAAAAAGTTATAAACCAGCATTTAAAGATACAACATATCTACTTCTAATTATAGGATTTAGCATTTTAACGATGGGTGAGTTATCTGTATCATCATACATTTCAGTGCGTTTAAAACAAGAGTTTGATCCGATGATATTGTTTTCGTTACATATCAATGGCGTTAAAATGTATTCACTTCTATTAATGACGAATACAACTATTGTTATCATTTTCACCTATTTTATTTCAAAAATTGTTATGAAAATGGATGTTAAAACAGCACTATTGATTGGAATTATTTTTTATGTCATTGGATATTCGAACCTCACTTATCTTAATGATTTTACGTTACTTATCATATTTATGATTATAGCGACGATAGGTGAAATGGTATATTCTCCAATTCTTGAAGAAAATCGTTTTAAAATGGTTCCTTCTCATAAGAGAGGGACATATTCAGCAGTGCATGCTTTAGGATTTAACCTAGCTGAATTACTTGCAAGATTTGGAATTATATTAGGTGTGTTTTTAACTTCAATGGAGATGGGGATTTATATGTTTGTTTTATTACTGCTAGGTGGCATGTCACTTTACATTGCAGTGAGTCGTTTTAATAATGCAAATTCACAATAATTTTTTAAATTAGAAATGTATAATTCGTACCAAATTGCTCGTAATTTTAAAAAAACTATATTTATTAAGATTTTGTTAATTTTCATATTCCTAATTGTTTTCTATAGTGAGAGTATACTAATATAAATCATGGCTAGAAAATATGAAGTATGTTGTTTATGAGTTATTTTGGGAATGAATATGAAAGAAGGACTCTAATGAATATTGAAGCACTATATTTTCAAAAGTACTTTTATTTTAAACATTTAAATCAATCAAGTTCAGAACACAGGGTGACATATTGGGTAAAGTTAAGTCGCGACATTGAGTTACATAGATTAATGTATGCATTATTAGATGTCGTTCAAAATCAACCTGTGTTGCGCACACAGTTTGTGACAGATGATTTTAATCAACTCAAGATAAATTTAAGAGATTTTTTTCCATTTATTGAAATTCAAGAAGTTAATGAAATGTCGCAAAGCATAGATTTAGAAGCATTCTTTACACGTAATTTAAATTCCTACCATTTCAATCAATTACCTCTGTTTAATTTTAAGATTTATCAATTTCTAGATGAAGCCTATCTACTTTTAGATTTCCACGCTACTATTTTTAATGAAAGTCAATTAACTCCATTTTTGCAACAATTAAATATCGCTTATACCCACTCTTTAAAAAGTGAATATAGTATCTCGGATTTTTATAATTGGATCAAAGAAATGAACCAAAAGATGGATCAAAATCAAGCTGAATGTCCATTAAAGCACTTCAACGTATTGAATGCAGACGGTGATAATTACGCTTACATACCTGTTAAGAATACATGTGAAAAGAAAAAAATGTGTTCTTTGCATACAGAACTACCATCTTTAGACATTGATGTGTGGATTGTAAGTATTTACTTAGCGCATCATTTTATAAGTCAGTCTTCTGATGTGACGTTAGGCATCCATTTTTCGATAGATAATAAAAATACTGAGAATATGATGGTTTTAAACACAGACATTGCCCCACTTAATTTAAGTGTTAGTCAAAGTGACGCCGTAAAAGATATGGTGGATGAGTGTTCCGCACTACTTGAAGAGCTTCAAATGTGTGGTACGTCTTTTGTTGTTCAACCTAAAGCAGTACAAACAGATGTAGAAACGATGATTCATATTGAAAAAGTACAAGAACAATTTGAGCTTAATCATATATGTCATCATATACATCGTCTATACAATGAAGCATCATCATTAGCGGATTTAGAGTTTTATCCTCACGTACAGGGTGGTTTTGAGATAGTTTATAATGACAATGTTTATGATGATTTAACTGTACATACGTTAGTCAAATTAATTAATGGGATTTATATGCAAATTACACAAAATCCATCATTATTAATTAAAGATATAAAACTCAGTGATCGATCAGATTTAGCTAAATATAACAACATCAATTTTCAAAACAATGACATCAATTATAGTGAGGTCACTTATAAAAGCGTGGTTGAAAGATTCGAACGTCAAGTGCACCAACATCCAGATAGTATTGCGTTGCAATATGAACAACAATCGATGACATATCATCAATTAAATCAATGTGCGAATCTTTTAGCATATAAATTGCGTTTAAATAATCAGATTGAACCTAATGATATGGTGGCGTTAATAGCAGAACGCAGCTTAGAGATGATTATTGGAATGTTAGGCATCTTGAAAGCTGGTGCAGGTTATATACCAATTGATCCAGATTATCCTGAAGAAAGAATAAATTATATTATTGAGGACGCAAAACCTAAAGCGGTTTTAACATATCGTACATCATTTCAATCAGATTTACCTCAAATGGATATAGAATTTATAGTTGGTTCAAGAGAACAAGAGATTGATAACCCTAGAGGCATTAATTGTTCAGAAGATATCGCTTATGTCATCTATACATCAGGAACGACTGGTAAACCTAAAGGGACACTGGTGCCACATAGAGGTATTGATCGCTTAGTACACAATCCAAATTATGTCGAATTGAATGAAAATACAGCCGTCTTATTATCAGGAACAGTAGCTTTTGATGCAGCAACCTTTGAAATATATGGTCCATTATTGAATGGTGGACGGTTAGTCATTACATCTAAAGATACATTGTTAAATCCTCAATTGTTAGATCAAGCTATTACTGAAAATAAAGTCAACACGATGTGGTTAACGTCATCTTTATTTAATCAAATTGCCAGCGAACGTATCGAAGCATTAGAATCTTTAACTTATTTGCTTATCGGTGGGGAAGTGTTAAATGCTAAGTGGGTTCACTTATTAAATTCACGTGAGTGTCATCCTCAAATAATCAATGGTTATGGACCGACAGAGAATACAACATTTACTACAACTTTTGCGATTCCACAAGAGATGCCTTCACGTATACCTATTGGTTTACCTATTAGTGGAACGACAGTTTATGTCATGCAAGGTGAACGTATTTGTGGTGTAGGTGTTCCAGGTGAATTGTGCATTGGTGGTGCAGGTTTAGCAAAAGGTTATTTAAATCAACCTAAACTTACTGCTGAACGTTTTATTCAGTCACCTTTTAATAATGAAATGCTTTATCGTAGCGGTGATTTAGTTCGTCTTCAAGAAGATGGCAATATTGATTATATTAGTCGTATCGATAAGCAAGTTAAAATACGTGGATTTAGAATAGAATTATCAGAAATTGAAAAAGCATTAGAAGCTATACGTGATATTAATAAAGCTGTAGTCATCGTTCGGGAACAAGACCAAGATAAACAAATAGTGGCATATTATGAAGCATCGCAATTAAAATCAACAGGTCAATTAAAAGATATTTTAAGTGGAACATTACCTGAATATATGATACCTGTGCATTTTATGAAGGTGGATCGTATACCCATCACGATGAATGGGAAATTAGATGTGCGTGCATTACCTGAAATTAATCTAAAGAATGATAGAAATTATGTAGAACCTCGTAACGATATTGAACGCACTGTTTGCCGTATTTTCGAAGAGATTTTACATATTGATCAGGTAGGTATTAAAGATAATTTCTTTGAACTAGGTGGACACTCTCTTAGAGCAACATTAGTTGTAAACCGTATTGAAGAAAGGTTGAAAAAACGTCTTAAAGTAGGTGATTTAATGAAATCTCCTACTGTAGAGCAACTAGGACAACAAATTGAAGAACTGCAAAATGATGTCTATGATGTGATTCCCAAAGCAAATGAATCGTATCAATATGATTTAAGTGCGTCTCAAAAAAGTATGTATCTATTATGGAAGGTCAATCCTAAAGACACAGTGTATAACATTCCATTCTTATGGAGATTATCTTCTGAACTCAATGTTATGCAATTGCAACGTGCATTATCTAAGTTAATTGAACGTCATGAAATATTACGAACACAATATGTAATTGATGACAATGAAGTTAAACAACGTATTGCAACACACGTTTTACCTGATTTTGAAGAGGTAACGACATCTCTAACGAACGAGCAAGATATTATTCAATCATTTATGGAACCGTTTGATTTAGAACAACCAAGTCAGATGCGAGTTAAATATATACATGGACCACAACAAGATTATTTATTTATGGATACTCATCATAGTATTAATGATGGTATGAGTAACACGATTTTACTATCTGATTTGAACGCTTTATATCAAGATAAATCATTACCTGAACTTAAGCTTCAGTATAAAGATTATAGTGAGTGGATGGTGCATAGAGATTTATCTAAACAACGTCACTTTTGGTTACAACAATTTGAAAATCAGGTTCCAATATTAAACATGCCTACGGATTATCCTAGACCAAGTATTAAAACAACCAACGGTAATATGTTGTCGTTTCATTACAATCATCAAATCAAACAGCAATTGAAATCTTATGTAGAACAACATCAAGTGACAGACTTTATGTTCTTTGCTAGTGCAATCATGGTATTATTGCACAAATATACACGTCAGGACGATATCGCTATTGGTAGTGTAATCAGTGCGCGTACGCATCGCGATACTGAAAATATGTTAGGTATGTTTGCTAATACACTTGTATATCGTGGTCGACCACATGATCAAAAGACATGGGATCAATTGATGGCTGAGATGAAAGAGATGTGTCTAGGGGCATATGAACATCAAGAATATCCTTTTGAAAGCTTAGTCAATGATCTTGTTGATGAAAGAGATGCTTCACATAATCCGTTATTTGATGTGATGCTCGTACTTCAAAATAATGAAACAAATCATGCGAATTTTGGACATAGTCAACTGACACATATCTCACCTCAGTCAACAACAGCTAAATTTGATATGTCATTTATTATTGAAGAAGATCAAGATGGCTATGTCGTTAATATTGAATATAATACAGATTTATATAAACAAGAAACCATTCATCATATTGCTGAACAACTTCAAATGATTATTAAACATATAATATCTACCGAAAACCTAAAAATTCAAGATATTGATGAAAATGATGACTTATTAATTTGGTTGGACAAGTATGTGAATGATTGTTCTTTAGACTTGCCAAAAAATAAGTCAATACAGCAACTTTTACATGATGTCATGAAAGCGAAAGCAGATGATGTAGCACTTAAAATGAATGGACAATCGATGACGTATCAAGAACTTGATGATTATTCTAATAGTATAGCTCAAACATTGATACATAATGGCATTCAAAAATGGGAACGTGTAGCCCTTTTAACTGAACGAAGTTTTGAAATGGTTGCTAGTATGATTGCTGTATTAAAAGTTGGAGGTTCTTATGTACCTATTGACGTCACTTATCCCGATAAACGGATTGAATTTATTATTAAAGACGCTGAAGTCGCAGCAGTTCTCACATATGGAAAAACAATATCCTCACATATACCAGTAATTAAAATCGAAGATATTGATAACACTGAAAATAATAAAAGGTTAAATATAGAATATGCAGGGAATTTGGAAGATGATTTGTATCATATTTATACATCTGGAACAACAGGAAAGCCTAAAGCAGTATCAGTGAAACAACGTAATATATTAAATTTAGTGTGTGCTTGGACAAAAAGACTCAATTTATCCGATGATGAAGTCTATCTGCAGTACGCTAATTATGTGTTCGATGCTTCGGCAACTGATTTCTACTGTAGTTTATTAAATGGATATCCACTTGTCATTGCAACATCAGTTGAGCGGACCAATACAGATTTATTAGAAAAGTTAATTTCACAAGAAAATATCACCATCGCATCTATTCCACTACAGGTATATAATGTGATGCATCATTTTTACATTCCTAAAGTAATTACAGGAGGTGCGACAAGTACGCCAGCATTTGTGCAGCATATCTCTAAGCATTGTGATATGTATGTTAATGCCTATGGTCCTTCTGAAAATACGGTTATCGCATCTTGTTGGATATACAAAAAAGGTGACGCCATACCATCGACTATTCCGATTGGGAAACCGTTAGCTAATGTTGATATTTTTATTATGTCAGGCGGTAAACTATGTGGCGTTGGTATTCCAGGTGAATTATGTATTGCAGGAGAAAGTTTAACTTCAGGATATTTAAACAGACCCGAACTATCGGCGGAAAAATTTATTGAAAACCCGTTTGGTCCAGGACAACTTTATCGAAGTGGTGATTTAGCACGATTGATGCCAGATGGGCAAATTGAATTTCTTGGTAGAATAGACAAGCAAGTTAAAGTACATGGCTATCGCATTGAACTAGGTGAAATTGAAAATATCATTAATTCAGTGGATACTGTGACAGATAGCGTTGTTATTTTAGCTAAACAAAGTGAGCGTGAAGTGCTGCATGCTTATTATGTTGGAAGTCAAGAAGACGAAAATCATATTTCACAACATTTAAATCAATATTTGCCTAAATACATGATTCCTAATACATTAACAGCTATTAGCGAAATACCATTAACAGGAAATGATAAGGTGGATGAGTCAAAATTACCTGTACCTAATGTACACAAAAATAAATTTGCTGCACCACGTAATAATATCGAACGAGAAATAGCACAAATCGTTAGTGGAGTGTTGGACGTATCATCTATGAGTATAGATGATGACTTCTTTGAAATGGGTGGTACATCACTAGATGCTATGGTGGTAGTATCAAAACTAAAATCAAATGGCATACACATTACAATGCAAGATGTATATCAATTTAAAACTGTTCGTTATATAGCTAATCGCACAGAAACACGCCAAGCACTACCAGAAGTAGTATTACCAGATCATCTACCACAATTACAATCATTAGTTGAACGACGATACCAACTGAAATCACAACACCTAACGCAATCATCTCTAGGTCATGTATTGCTAACTGGTGCAACGGGGTTCCTAGGCGCATATTTAATTGATGAAATGCAAGATGATGCTGATCAAATTACATGTATTGTCAGAGGTCATGATATCAATCAAGCTAAGACTAACTTGGAAAATAATTTAAATTGTTATTTTGATATGGCTCATGTGGATAAATTAATGAAGCATATTGATATTGTTTTAGCTGATTTATCAGAACTTGATCATCTCATTATAGATTCAGCCATTGATACAATTATTCATGCCGGAGCTCGTACAGATCACTTTGGCGATGATGAAAAATTTTTCGATGTCAATGTAAGAAGTACACAAGCATTAATTGATTTAGCTAAGGATAAAAAAGCGAAATTAATCTATATATCAACGATAAGTGTAGGTACGGTGTTTAAAGCACATCAAGACGATATTTCATTTTCTGAAAAAGATTTATATAAAGGCCAGTTATTTACATCACCATACACTAAAAGTAAGTTTTATAGCGAGATTAAAGTGTTAGAAGCGGTTAATGAAGGTCTAGCAGCTCAGATTATAAGATTAGGAAATCTGACAAGTGCTTCTACCGGACCATTAAATATGAAAAATTTAACAACTAATCGTTTTAGTATTGTCATGCATGATTTATTAAAAATGCCGTTTATAGGAGAAAGTATATCGAAAGCTAAAGTTGAATTTTCATTTATAGATGTCACAGCGCGCCATATTATTAAATTGGCAAGATCCAATGCAATACCTATTATTTATCATGTATACGCACCACGTTCAATAACTATGAAACAAGTAATTGACAATGCCAAAGGGTCAGAAATGACTGTAGTAAGTGATAGTGAGTTTGAACAGAAATTACATGAATTAGGTATGCATGAATTGATTGGTCTTAATAGTAATGGAGATAATCAAATTTCAGGTGTGACAGATTCAAATATGACTCAAACAGTAATGAAAGAATTACAAGGTGAATGGCCACATCTTTCTTACCAATGGTTGCAACAATGGTACCACTTATTGTTTGAAAAATTTGATGCCAACTAGAGGTGAATCATGTATTTGTATATGACTAAGATGACAGAAACTTTAGAGGAAGTAGAATTGCTTTTGAATAGAAGTTCTCGTCAGTTGAAAAAGCCAGAACGAATACACTATAAATTTTTAAAGGATCGACTTATGCACCAATTAGGTGATGTATTGATTCAGTATGCTATTGAACAATGTGCTGGATTAACTCCTAAAGAATGGGGGTATCACATCACAACTATGGGTAAAGTTGAGATACGAAGTTCTTGTCATATATACGTGAGTCTTTCGTATAGTTATCCTTATATCGTTTGTATAATAGATAATCAGCCTATTGGTATTGATATCGAAGAAATGAAAGACTTAGATTATAAATATTTGGCGAAGAATTTTACAACAAATGAATTTAACCAAGTGACTACACTTAAAGATTTTTATGAAATTTGGACTAAGAAAGAAAGTTATACCAAACTCATTGGTGAGGGATTAGTGAATGGTTTAGACCGCTATGATGTGACACAAAATTTAAGATTTTTAAAAAAACATGTCCAATTTACCTCAGTGGATTATTTTAAAAGACTCATTCAAATATGTCATATGAGTAAACATAGTTTGAACTTTGAAGTAGTGCCGCTCACACAATTATTATAATGGTGTAAATTTACAAAAGACGCTTAAGCGATATGAAAATCGTTTGAGTGTCTTTTTAAACTTTAAAGGTTGTACGATTGACTAATTGCTATCGAGATAGTGCATATGTGTGTATTTAAAAGTTTAAATGTAAGTACATATTTTATTGTTGTTTATATAGTTGTAAAAAGAAATTAATAATAGATTAATATTCATTGTGTAAAATTGGTGTTGTTCTCATAAATTGTTAAATCATTCAGCTAAGAGAGAGGAGTTTATTGATGAAGGCCTGGATTCAAAGAATTTTAGAAATTATCCCGCGCGAAATTATTAATCTTTTCATTTAAGTCACGATTATAAATGATATAAAAAAGATAGAGGTGCTTTAAACATGAAAAATAAAAAGAATTCATATAGCATTCGAAAGTTAAGTGTTGGTGCGTCTTCAATCATTGTTGCATCGATGTTATTTATTGGCGGAGGCTCAGTACATGCTGCTGAATCCAATCAACTTGAAAATCAAGAACAATCAGAAGTAAGTGCATCACATTCTATTGAGCTGCAACACAAAGATCAAGAAATTCAACAACCTGAGAATAAAGATAATAAAAATTACCATTCAGAAACAATTGATAAAAATCCAACAATACATAACAATGACTACTCATATCATGAGACACCTAGTACTGACGTTAAATCTAATGAAGACAAACAAATTGATAGTCAATCCAATCAACCTCAGACATCCATGACAAAGAATGACCAACAAAATCCTAAAAAAGTTGCGGAACATACAACGAAAGGTATAAATGCAAAAAAAGAAGAAACTAGAAAAAATGAAAATGCAAAAAGCCTAGTAAAACTCCAACAAGATGATAAAACAACTTCTGAACAAACAAAAATGAAAGAATCACGTGAACAGGAGATTACAAACGAGCAAAAGCAGTTACAAAGTAAAGATGTAAAAAATGCTCAACAAGAAAATCAAAATATAGAACAAGAAAAATCTCAAGAAAAAATTAACCTCCAACAATCGAGCATCGAAAAGGTTCAAAAATCTTCAAGAATAGATGGAAAATTAGATCATCAATACAATAAAGATGCAACGCAATCGAATGAGGGTATTGCATCTGAGAATGTTTCAGAGCAGCATATAACAGCAAAAGATGCAGGTGTTACTCGAAATAATCGTGGAGATGAACATTTAAATCAAGAAAAACCAACAATATCATCAGATAAAGAACTTAAAGTGGATGACATAGACAAAGATCTTTCTACAAAAGAATCTCCTGAAAATGAAAAAGATGATTCTAGAAAAGGGATCAAGGCACTCACTAAAAATTCTCAGGCAACAACAAGAAATACTGCGACAACAGAGGCATCCAAAGAATTGAAGGATCAAACAAATAAAGTAGCATCACAAAAAGAATATAAAAATCACGATCCTATTATTCTTGTACATGGATTTAATGGTTATGCATCAGGAACTGGTCCCATTACAGGAAAAGGTAACTATTGGGGTGGTGACCGTCTCAAAATTATTCAAGATTATAGAGCTAAAGGTTATAACGTGATGGAAGCAAGTGTAAGTGCATTTGGCAGTAATTATGATAGAGCTGTAGAATTGTACTATTATATTAAAGGTGGACGCGTAGACTATGGTGCGGCACATGCGGCAAAATATGGACACGAGCGTTACGGAAAAACATACGCCGGTGCTTATAAGGATTGGAAGCCTGGTCAAAAAATTCATCTCATTGGCCATAGTATGGGTGGTCAAACAATTCGTTATCTTGAAGAGTTATTACGTCATGGTAGTCCAGAAGAGGTAGAATACCAAAAACAACATGGTGGTGACATTTCTCCGTTATATAAAGGTGGGCAAGATAATATGATATCGTCTATTACTACTATTGCCACACCACATAATGGCACCCATGCTGCAGATTTATTAGGTAATGAAGAAATCATTAGACAAGTAGCATATGACTATGCAAGGTCAAAAGGTAATAAATTATCTCATGTTGATGTTGGTTTAAGTCAATGGGGACTTAAACAAAGAGAAGACGAAACATTAGTTCAATATATTCAACGTGTGAAACAAAGTAAATTATGGACAACAAAAGATAATGGATTCTATGATTTAACTACTGAGGGTACAGATATCTTAAATCAAAAAACATCTTTAAACCCCAATATTGTTTACAAAACATATCAGGGTGAATCTACAAGACCAGGTCCAAATGGTACTCAAAAAGCAGATGTCAATATGAACATAGGCTATACATTAACTGCAAATACGATTGGTAAAGTAAAAGACAAAGCGTGGAGAGAAAACGATGGACTTGTGTCTGTCATCTCTGGGCAATATCCATTGAACCAAGCGCATACGTCTGCGACAGATCAAGTTCAAAAAGGAGTATGGCAAGTGACACCAGTTAAACATAATTGGGACCATGGTGACTTCGTTGGTACAGATACATCAGAAGTTCGTATCTCTAAAGAAGAATTAGAAGATTTCTGGGACAACATGTTTGAAGATATGGTACGTAATGAAAAAGTGACAGATAAACAATAATTAAATAAAGAAAAATCAAAGGCACCTTATCCGGTCGATAGAAATTGTGAGCGGATAGGGTGTTTTATTTATATATGTATTTCTAGAATCAATGATTATATTTAAATTGCTATGATTAGTGAAGTCATTGATATAGATAATTTAAGCAATATGATGATATTTATTTATACTTGACTTGAATATCAAATCATAACCATTCATAAGTAAATGTTAATAAAATTATGTTGAAACGCTTTCATATAGGCATTATAATTAGTCTAGCTATAGAAAAAGGAATGATACGAATGAAAGCAAATAAGTATTTAATCTTTATTTTGGGAGCACTTGGTGGCTTATTATATGGTTATGATAATGGTGTGATTTCCGGTGCTTTATTATTTATACATAAAGACATACCTCTCAATAGTACAACTGAGGGTATCGTTGTGTCTTCAATGTTAATTGGCGCAATAGTCGGTGCAGGAAGCAGTGGCCCACTTGCCGATAAATTAGGTCGTCGACGTCTAGTAATGCTCATCGCTATTGTATTTATTATTGGGGCACTGATTCTTGCTGCATCAACCAATTTAGCATTATTAATTATTGGACGTTTAATTATTGGTTTAGCAGTGGGTGGTTCGATGTCTACAGTACCTGTTTATTTAAGTGAAATGGCGCCGACAGAATATCGTGGTTCACTAGGTTCACTTAATCAACTAATGATTACAATTGGTATTTTAGCAGCATATTTAGTCAACTATGCATTTGCGGATATTGAGGGTTGGCGTTGGATGCTTGGATTAGCAGTTGTTCCATCGGTTATTTTACTCGTGGGTATTTATTTTATGCCTGAGAGTCCAAGATGGTTACTTGAAAATAGAAACGAAGAAGCCGCTCGTCAAGTGATGAAGATTACCTATGACGATAGCGAAATTGATAAAGAACTTAAAGAAATGAAAGAAATTAACGCTATCTCTGAATCAACATGGACAGTCATTAAATCACCATGGTTAGGTAGAATATTAATTGTAGGTTGTATATTTGCTATTTTCCAACAATTTATTGGTATCAATGCGGTCATTTTCTATTCATCTTCAATCTTTGCTAAGGCTGGACTAGGTGAAGCGGCGTCTATATTAGGTTCAGTTGGTATAGGAACTATTAATGTTCTTGTAACAATAGTTGCCATTTTTGTAGTAGATAAGATTGATCGTAAAAAATTACTTGTTGGTGGTAATATTGGTATGATTGCCTCATTATTAATTATGGCAATCTTAATTTGGACAATTGGAATCGCTTCATCAGCGTGGATTATTATTGTTTGTTTATCATTATTTATCGTATTCTTCGGGATTTCTTGGGGACCTGTTCTATGGGTTATGCTACCTGAATTATTCCCGATGCGCGCACGTGGCGCTGCTACTGGTATTTCAGCGCTTGTGCTAAATATTGGAACGCTTATCGTGTCATTATTCTTCCCAATATTAAGTGATGCATTAAGTACAGAATGGGTATTCTTAATTTTTGCGTTCATAGGTGTTTTAGCGATGATTTTCGTAATTAAATTCTTACCAGAAACACGCGGACGTAGTTTAGAAGAAATAGAATATGAATTACGTGAACGTACAGGCGCAAGAACTGAATAATTACAATGTGAAGTACTTCAAATTTTCAATGTATAGTTGAAAATTTGGAGTATTTTTTAGTTCAAATATTTTTGTAGGAATATCAACGTTTAGTACACTTGATAATAAGCACAAGAATAAAAGTAATGATATATGAACGTTGGAGGTTGAAAATATGAAAAGTGCCCAAGCACTTGAACAGACTTTAACATCGTTAGACGGTCAAAAGTACGGTGCGTATAAGCAAATAAAAGACATATACGAATTTAATTTATTTAAACTACGTGTTGATCATATTCAAGCTGATCCATTTGCGCCACCATCTAAGATGAGTGTCGTTATAGATCGCCAACAAGCAAAATTTCCTGATTCTTTATTAAATTCTGAACTGAAACAACGGGCTGTGAGTGATTACTTAGCACGCGTGTTTCATAAGCAGATTCAATCAATAGTAGCCCAAGATAAAAAAGTAAGTAAAATTCAAATTGATAGTTGTGGCCAAGAAATCTTAGAGCGTACCGCAGTAGTAATTAAGAACCATCAAATTGAGGCACGTATTGAAGTTGGATTACCAGCACGAGGACGTACCATATTAGGTAGAATAGCAAGACATACACTTATTAATGTATTGCCTCAAATAGTAGAACATGCCTTATGTTATCGCAACATTAATGGTTCACAATTGCAACAACAAGTTGAATTAATGATGGATCAAGAGGAGATTAGACAACAGTTAGTAAAACGTGACCTTGTTGCATTTGTAGCAAATGGTGCTATTTTACCAAGAAAAAGTGGTGTTTCAGATCTACCTATGAATAACGCTATTGCATTTAAAAGTCCTAAACAATATGAGATTGTAATGAAACTATCGAGTGGCAAAGTTATTAAGGGTATGGGTATTCCCAAAGGCATTACATTAATAGTTGGAGGCGGTTATCATGGTAAATCAACATTACTTGAAGCGTTAGAACGAGGTGTATATAATCATATTGCTGGTGATGGTAGAGAATATGTGATTACAAATCAAGATGCAATGAAAATTCGTGCTGAAGACGGAAGAAGTATTCAAAATGTTAATATCCAGCCATTTATTGATCATTTGCCAGGTGAAAAAGATACTACACATTTTTCAACTGAAAATGCGAGTGGTAGTACGTCTCAAGCTGCAAATGTCATGGAAGCTTTAGAATCACAAGCGTCATTGTTACTCATTGATGAAGATACATCTGCAACGAATTTCATGATTCGTGATGGTCGTATGCAACGTTTAATTGCTCCCGAAAAAGAGCCGATTACACCCTTTTCTAATAAGGTAAAAGCATTATATGACGACCATAACGTGTCGACTATTCTAATCGTTGGAGGTTCGGGAGATTATTTTGACGTGGCAGATCAAGTATTGATGATGGATGAATATGTGTTGAAAGATGTTACGCAACATGCTAAAGACATTGCGCAGTCAGACGGTTATCAAAGAAAGGTTTCTTCTCACAATCAGTTCGGTCACATTCCATCAAGAATTCCGTTGAGAGCGAGTTTTAATCAAAAAGGGAAACGTGATCGCTTTAAAGCTAAAGGATTGAATGTAGTAACGTATGGTAAGGAAACTATTCATATTTCTGGCTTAGAACAACTTGTCGATGACAGTCAAACACAAGGTTTAGCGATGATGTTAAGTTATGTAAAAAATGAATTGCTAGATGACAAAAGTACGATTGTAGAATTGACCAATTGTTTGTATCAACGGATTGAGAAGCACGGATTAGATGTTATATCAAATCATCATGGGCATCCTGGTCATTTAGCGCTACCTAGAAAGCAGGAGTTTATTGCGACACTTAATCGATATCGTAGATTAAAAATAAAGCAAAGGGAATAAATATATGCCCATTTTAAATATTTATTATAAAAGTATCTCAGAGTTTGCGTCGATGTGTTGAACTTTGAGACTGAAAATAAAGGGGAGTATGAAGATGAAGTCTTCAGTTCGATTGTTGAATCACATCATAAAGATAATGAATTTACAACAATCATTAATTATAAGAGATGAACAATGGAATCAGTTTTATGAGGCATACAATTTTAATATTAATGGCTACGTATTTAAAAGTAGGTTAGCTAAAAAAACAACAAAGAAAAAAGGATATTTTTTATCGCTTTGGGAAAAAGATAAAACAAAGAAAAATCGTGCATTTGACTACGAGTCATTTCCTGGGAAATTAATTGTACACGTGATAGATGATTCTCAAGTAGGTCAGTTTATTTTTCCAAAACATGTACTTTTTCATAAAGGTATTTTAAGACATCATGAATCTAAAGGGAAAATGGCTTTTCGAGTGTATCCTACTTGGGAGAAAGATTTAAATCGTGTCGCTCAAAAGACACAAGCGTGGCAAAAACAATACTTTATAGATATGTCTCAAACAATTGATGTACCAAGTATTAAACGTGCTTATTTTAATGAAGATTGATTATAAAATCAAAGGCTGTGCGCAAAAAGATATGTGTAAATATTGCTGTTTTATTAGTAGACTTGATTACATAACTGTCAATGAGTTGGAATGAGTCTCATTTTTTAATCACTTATATTGAGGGAGGGTTAATGGTGTCTTCGGAGTATAAAAAAGGAATATTTTTAGCTTTAGGTGCTTATATTTTATGGGGAATTTTACCCATTTATTGGCGTTTAATTGATGAAATAGGCGCTTTTGAAATTTTGGCATTCCGCATTATTTTTTCAGTGATATTTATGATTTTTGTGCTCATTATAGGAAAAAATCAACGGAACGCTTTTTTTAGAGATGTTAATCAGTTGGTATCACATCCCGTGCAACTTATTGCCATCATAGCTGCAGGGTATGTTATTACAGTGAATTGGGGGACATTTATTTGGGCTGTATCTAATGGTCACGTGCTACAATCTAGCCTAGGTTACTACATTAACCCACTAGTGAGTATCGTCTTGGCGCTTATATTTTTAAAAGAGAGATTTAATAAATTCGAATGGTTAGCCATCATCTTTGCATTAATAGGCGTGCTTTATATGACAATAAAAATCGGTGAATTTCCATTTATTTCACTTCTGTTAGCATTTTCATTTGGTATTTATGGTTTATTAAAAAAGATTGTGCATATCGATGCGATAAGTAGCATCACTATTGAATGTATTGTTACTGCACCAGCAGGTTTAATCTATGTTATTTACTTATGGCAGCAACAACACATAACATTTGGATTAAATATATCATCATTTTGGCTACTATTTTCAGGTGCAATTACAGCAATACCATTGATTCTGTTCTCAGCAGGTGCTAAGCGAATTCCATTATCGTTAACTGGCTTCATCCAATATGTAGGGCCGACAATCATGTTTATCTTAGGTATCTTTGTCTTTAAAGAGCCATTTAACACTGATCAATTGATTACCTTTATTTTTATATGGATAGGTATTGTGTTATATAGTATTTCTCAATATGTTCAAATTAAGAAAAACCCAGTTGTAAAATAAATATACCTTCACTTTATTTGATGTGCATTCTCTAAATTAGATATTGATTCTAACTATTGATGTGTACATCAACGTTTAAATAGAGTGAAGGTGTATTTTTTATTTTGTATATCGACTGAATAGTAGTTGATTTGTAAAATATAAAGTTGGGTTAATCGTGTCTTTAATATCATTGACTTCTTTAAGCCACAACTGTAAATCATTGTAGTAGTCGGAACTCATAGACAAATCATTTGTAAAACATTTAGCTGTTGCTTCAATTGTATCTTTGTTTAATTGGTTAGAGATATCAGTTCGAGTATACATTGAGTAAATTTTAATTGCACTTGCTAAATGATGATTGATGTATTGAATGGCCTTTTGAATGACTTTCAGAAACTTTTTAAGTTTGATCTCACTCGTATTTAATACTTCAGGTGTAGTAATGAAAATGAGTTGACAAAAATCAGGTACATTATAATTTTTTAGTGGAAAATAATCTACATTTAGTCCTTGATTTTTAGCTTCAAGAATTTCAAAATTTTCGAAAATAAGTGTAGCAGCATCAGCTTTATCAGTTAAAAGTGCATCAGTATGATAAAAGCTATGATTAACTGGTGTGATGTCACCCTCTTTATATGTGCCGCCATCTGCTTCAATCATCGTTTTAGCCATGGCAATACCACCTGGACCGGGAGCGCCAGGATATTGAAGTCGCTTACCGATTAAATCTTTGGGGCGAGCGATATTTTTATCTTTGTTATACATAATACCGCCGTTAGTGTGAAGATATCTCGCAAACCCGATGACGTTTTGTTCTTTAGCTCTATCTTGAACCAGATGAATAGGTTCAGTAATCGCGATATCCATTGAACCATTTTCAATCTCGTCTAATGTATCAAAGTGCTCTTTTGGTTCAATCATCTCAATTTCTAATGATTCTTCTTTAAACCATCCTTTTTCAATACCTATGATTAACAGCATATGATCAGGATTTAAAAACCATTCTAAACCTACTGTTAATTTGTCCATAAAAAATTCCTCCATCCATTTAATTATTGCGTAAAAAAGTGAATGAAGAAACAGTTGTCAATATTGCTCACTTTCCTACGCTGGTGCTAACCAACAGGTTCAAGGGTTGAAAGTAGACTTTCTCTCAGCAAATTGAATTGCACCCCTAGTGATACTGGTTAATCTATGTACAGAATAACATAGATGAATTGAGTAAAAAGTAAAATGAATATAGCAAATATTAATCATGGGAGTATGATGCAAAAAAATAAGCTAACGTTTCAAACGTTAGCTTACAATATATTTGATGAACGGAAGTTTAATTAAAATTCTAACTTTACATCATACCAATGAGTTTCATCCATAGTGAACCTAATCCGATCCAAATAATAAAATAGACTATACCAAGTACAATATTCATAGTCCACCAGCGCTTTTGTGTAACATAGCCAGCTGCGTATAATATAGGCGCTGGTCCACTACTATAGTGTGTTGTTGATGCCAGTAAGTTACCAAAGAACCCTAACATTAATGCACTGAATAATGGCGGTGCACCCGAAGCGACTGCAACACCGAGTAACGCGGCGTACATGGCGCTGACATGTGCTGTTGCACTTGCGAATAAATAATGTGAGTAGAAATAAAACAAGATGAGTAAAACTAAAACGATAGGCCAACTAAAGCCATTCAAACCTTGAGCAATGAGTTTGCTTAACCAAGGGATAAAGCCTAACTTGTTTAATTGTTCTGCCATTAATACAAGAACTGAGAACCAAACGAGTGTATTCCATGCGCCTGTTTCATTTAAAATATCTGACCATGCTAATACACCTGTTAATAATAACAATGCTAAAGCAATAAATGCGGTGAGCGTGGCATCAACATTAATGAAGCTTCCTAATACCCACAAAGCCAATGCAATGATAAAGATACCAACCATCACTTTTTCGGCTATAGACATATGTCCCATTTTTTCTAGTTGTTCAGTAGCCCATTTTTTAGCGTTAGGCGTTTCTTTAACAGTTGGTGGGTATAATTTATAAATAATGAAAGGGACAACGATGAGAGAAATTAATCCGGGTATAATAGCAGCAACAAACCAATTCATCCATGTAATTTGAACGTGTGCCGTTTTTTCAGCCAAACTTTGCGCTATAGGGTTACCGGCCATAGCTGTTAAAAACATAGCCGAAGTAATTAAATTACCTTGGAACTCAGTAAAGATTAAAAACGCACCCATTTTTCTCTCAGAGCCATCTTTCGGCGATGAACCAAATGACTCTGACAAGGACTTAATGATTGGAAACATAATACCACCAGCACGTGCTGTATTACTTGGAGTAGCAGGAGCTAAGATAAGATCAACACCAACAAGTGAATAAGCCAAACCAAGCGTTTTCTTTCCAAATAATTTAACGAATTGTAGAGCAATACGTCGACCTAGCCCTGTTTTTACAAATCCTCTTGAAATGAAAAAGGCCATTGCAATAAGCCAAATACTACTATTACCGAAGCCTTGAACGGCAGTTTTTGTATCAACAATTCCAACCAAAATCATGATTGTAAACCCAGTGATTGATACGGCACCTATAGTCATAGGTTGAGTAATACAAGCAATGATGGTTGACACAAAAATAGCAAACATATACCAGGCTTGATCATTTAAGGCATCTGGTTTAATAGGTGTCAATGCCCAGATAATTAAACCAATGACAATAGGTAGAATAAACTTACGATATTTAACAGTACTTCCCACGACACCATCTTCCTTTATCTAAAATCTTTTTTACATTTTAATCATAGTCTTATCACACGCTGATGTACAGGTCTTTTTATAATTATACAATCTTTAAACATCATTACTTTTTTAAATCAGTTTAAGAGTTAGATAAACAGTAATTTATAAAGTTTATAAAGTATTAATAATTAATAACATACAATTGTTTGAAAACTCAAAATACTTGAAGTAGAATGGAATTGAAGGAATAAGAAAGCGCTTACAAATGTAAAATTTCTTATTCCTCATGCAAATGAAATTGGGATGGCACAAAGTACTATTGGTGAAAGGAGGCATTTATTATATGAGTAAATCATATGACTTAATCGTAATAGGAGCTGGACCTGGTGGCTATGTAGCTGCAATACGTGGTGCGCAACTTGGTAAAAATGTTGCAGTCATTGAAAAAAATAATGCTGGAGGCACGTGCTTAAATGTAGGTTGCATCCCCTCTAAAACGTTGTTAGAACACGGCGAGAAAGCACACAGCATACGAGTTGCAAACGATTGGGGAATCACAACGAAAGACTTAAAAATTGATTTCACTCAATTTGTCCAACGAAAAAAGAAAGTTGTACAAACACTTACGGGTGGCGTGAAGCAGTTGTTAAAGAAAAATAAAGTTGCTTATATTGAAGGGGAAGCACGAATTTCTAAAAACTTAAAAGTGGATGTTAACAATGAAACGTATCAAGCGAAAGATATCATTTTAGCAACTGGCAGTCAGCCGTTCATTCCACCAATTGATGGGTTAGATCAAGTCAATTATGAAACAACCGATACATTTTTCGATTTAGAGAAGCTACCAAAACAGTTAGCGGTTATCGGTGGGGGTGTGATTGCAACTGAACTCGCATCCTCAATGGCTGATCTTGGAGTTAGAGTTACGATAATAGAAGTTGCAGATGACATTTTATTAACTGAAATCAACGAAACTAGAGAAATGTTAAAAGCACATTTAGATAATCAAGGTATTAAGATACTGACGAAAGCAAAGATAAAACAAGTTAAGGAATCGAAAATAATATTAGATGGGCAAGATGATGTTAGCTTTGATACTCTTCTTGTTGCAACAGGTAGACAACCGAATACACAAGTTGCAAAAGATTTAAATTTGAAAATGGATGGTAAATTCTTTAAAGTCAATGAACATTATGAAACGAGTCAAAAACATGTCTATGCTATAGGAGATTTAATTAAAGGATATCAACTTGCACATGCAGCAAGTGCGCATGGCATTCATGTTGTCGAAACAATAATGAACAAACAGCCGTCACTTGTGCGTCAAGAAGATATTACGCGTTGTATATACACAAGACTTGAAGCAGCATCAGTTGGGTTATCAGAAGCGCAAGCTAAAGAGGCTGGTTATGATGTGAAAGTGACTCAATCAGCATTTCAAGGGAATGCAAAGGCGTTAATCAAAGGAGAAAATGAAGGATTTATTAAACTTGTCGTTGATAAAAAGTATGGAGAGGTTCTTGGTGCTTTTATTGTAGGACCACATGCTACAGATATAATTGGAGAACTTTTAAGTGTCAAAGCATCAGAGGGTACGATTCATGAACTTTCTCAAATTATTCAACCACACCCGGCTTTATTAGAAGCAATAGGTGAGAGTGCAGATGCATTTTTTGATTCTGCAATTCATATGTAGTTTTAAACTTTATGACCTATGAAAGATAGGAGGAATTGACAATGAAAATGGAAAAAGAACAAGCACGTTGGATTTATAAAACGATGAACGAAATTCGATTTTTTGAAGAAAAGGTACACAAAATTTTTAGTGATGGTAGAATCCCAGGATTCGTACACTTATATGTAGGTGAAGAAGCCGTTGCAACAGGTGTTATGTCTCAATTAAGTGATGATGACTATATTACAAGTACACACCGTGGTCATGGTCATGCGATTGCAAAAGGATGCGATTTAAATGGTATGATGGCAGAAATTATGGGCAAGCGTGACGGATTAGGTCACGGTAAAGGTGGCTCAATGCATGTTGCAGAAATTGACAAAGGAATGCTCGGTGCGAATGGTATTGTCAGTGGTGGTTTTGGGTTAGCAATTGGCGCAAGTATTTCAATCATCAATCAAGGTAAAGATAATGTTGCGGTATGTTTCTTTGGTGATGGTGCTGCAAATGAAGGTAATTTCCATGAAGGTCTTAATTTTGCTTCAATTTTAGATTTACCTGTTCTTTTTATATGTGAAAATAACCAATTTGCTGAAGGAACAACACATGACTACGCAAGTGCTTCTGAAACAATTGCAGAGCGTGCTGCGGCTTATAATATGCCGGGTGTACGTGTTGATGGCATGGATGTTGTGGAAGTATATAAAGCAACACAAGAGGCTGTAGAACGCGCTAAAAAAGGTGAAGGACCAACGTTAATTGAATGTGATACGTATCGTAAATATGGACATTTTGAAGGTGATGAGCAAAAAGTAAAATCACCAGATGATCGTAATGCAGATAAAAATGCGACAGTTGAATTTAGAAAAAGAGCAATTGAAGAAAATTGGCTCACTGAAAAAGAAGCAGATGAAATAGAAAAAGTAGCTGAGCAAGCGGTAGAAGATGCTGTGAAATTTGCTGAAGAAAGCGAATTACCAGATGAGGATTCATTATACAAAGATGTTTTTGCTTAAATCAAAAGGTTGGAATATTTATTAAAAGATATAAGAACAAATGACCTAACCACATAAGGAGGTTTTTACGATGAGTGAAGAACGCAAGTTAACATTTATGGGTGCTATTAATGAAGCCATTGACCAATCTATGGAAAAAGATGAGGATGTCATTTTAATTGGTACTGATGTCTCAGGTGGTGCAAAGGTAGACCACATCAAAGATGACGATACATTCGGTGGTGTATTTGGTGTGACAAAAGGACTCGCAAAAAAATATAGTCGTAAACGTGTAATCGATACACCGATTGCTGAGCACATTACATTGAGCACGGCAGTAGGAGCTGCTGCGACGGGGCTACGTCCAATTGCTGAACTCATGTTCAACGACTTTATCGGATTTGGTTTAGATCCCATTTTAAATCAAGGTGCAAAAATGAGATATATGTTTGGTGGAAAAGCCAAAATCCCACTAGTTGTACGTACTGTTCATGGAGCAGGGGCAAGCGCTGCTGCACAGCACTCTCAGTCTTTATATAATATGTTTGCAGCAATTCCAGGAGTTAAAGTTGTTGTTCCATCTAATCCATATGATGCGAAAGGTCTATTGATGTCAGCTATTCAAGAGGACAATCTTGTTGTCTTTTCAGAAGATAAAACATTATTAGGACAAAAAGGTAATGTTCCTGAAGAACCGTATACTATAGAAATTGGTAAAGCCAATGTGACGCGTGAAGGTGACGATTTAACAATTGTGGCTATTGGCAAAATGGTAGCTGTAGCGGAAGAAACTGCTGAAAAACTTGCAGAAGATCAAGTATCAGTTGAGGTCATCGATTTACGCTCAGTGTCACCATGGGATCAAGAAACAGTTTTAGATTCTGTGAAGAAAACGGGTCGCCTAATTGTTATTGACGAATCTAATCCACAGTGTAACATTGCTGGAGATGTTGCTTCAGTGATTGGAGATGTAGGATTTGATTACTTAGATGGTCCAATTAAGAAAGTGACTGCACCAGACACTCCTGTACCATTTGCAGCGAATTTAGAGGCGGCATATATGCCGAATGCTGATAAGGTATTAGACATTGCATCTGAATTAATTGATGATTTAAAAAAGGCTAATGCATAGGAGGTGTATCACAATGAGTGAAAATATTATTATGCCAAAGCTTGGAATGACAATGAAAGAGGGAACAGTTGAAGAGTGGTTTAAATCAGAGGGTGACACCGTAAAACAAGGAGAGAGTATTGTTACAATAAGCTCTGAAAAATTAACCAACGATGTTGAAGCGCCGGCGAGTGGGACATTGTTAGAAATTAAAGTGCAAGCCGGAGAAGATGCAGAAGTTAAAGCGGTATTAGGTGTAATTGGAGAAGAAGGGGAAGCTATTGATAAAGATGAAGATGATTTAGCATCAGAAAAAGTAAAAGAAGACAACGAGCATGAAAAAGAAACGCAAGAAGTTAAAGATACATCACAACAATCTTCCGATAATAAAGATAATTCGCCTAAAAGCGCATCACGAGAAAGAATCTTTATCTCACCGCTCGCACGTAATATGGCTGAGGATAAAGGATTAGACATTAACAAGATAAAAGGCACAGGCGGTAATCATCGTATTACAAAACTAGATATTCAACGTGTTGAAGCAAATGGATACGACTATGCTAGTGATACGACATCTAATGAAGATACAAGTCATGTTCCAACACAGACTGTGGATACAAGTGCGATTGGTGAAGGATTAAATCCTATGCGTCAACGTATTGCTCAAAATATGAGACAAAGTCTTAATAATACTGCTCAATTAACATTACATCGTAAGGTTGATGCGGATCGCTTGCTAGATTTCAAAGACAGATTAGCTACGGAACTTAAACAAGCAGATCAAGATGTTAAATTAACTGTTACTGCATTATTAGCTAAAGCAGTAGTCCTTGCACTTAAAGAATATGGAGCAATGAATGCACGTTATGAACAAGGCGAATTAACTGAGTATGAAGATGTTCATTTAGGAATCGCAACGTCTCTAGACGAAGGCCTTATGGTGCCAGTGATTAATCATGCAGATACAAAAAGTATCGGTACTTTAGCCCATGAAATTAAATCATCGGCTGAAGCTATTCGGGAAGGAAACACAGGAGCAGTGCAATTAGAGGGAGCAACATTTACAATCACTAATATGGGTGCTAGTGGTATAGAATACTTTACACCAATTTTAAATTTAGGTGAAACTGGTATTCTAGGCGTTGGCGCTTTAACTAAAGAAGTCGTGCTAGAAGCGGATAACATTAAACAAGTTTCAAAAATTCCTTTAAGCCTGACATTTGATCATCAAATTTTAGATGGTGCAGGTGCGTCCGATTTTCTTAAAGTACTAGCTAAATATATCGAAAACCCTTATTTATTGATGTTATAGGTAGTGACAATGAATGGGCTAACAACATTGAACAATTTTGTTAGCCCGCTTTCTTTTAATTTCAAAATAAAGATTGATAGAGCACTGATAAAAATCATTAAGATATTTTTTACCTATTAATAGATAGTTGTAATAATTAATGAAATATTATATGTTGAATGTAGCAACACATTATTATTTTATATTAGGAGTGTGATACATTATGAAAGGGTTTGCAAAAGCATTTGTCGTAAGTGGTATTACTTTAGGTGCAATTTTAGGTTTAAATGTAACAGAGCATAATGGTGTATCTAATGAAGCAAAGGCACAAACAGCACACAGTTACTGGTATAAATATAATGGTTATACTGCATCGGGTGGCGACTTTGTACTTAGCAATTCATTTTATCAAGGTTTAAAAGCTGGAAACGTTACATTTAATGGTATTAAGGTAAATCATAAATATGAATCTAAGACTGCTACTAAAAAAATATACGATCAGACATTTCAACAAATTAACGGAAATAAAGCAAACAACGTACAATTTAAAATTGCTTCTAAAACTGTTACTTTAGATCAAATTAAACAAAAGTATGGAAAAAATTATAATTATCAGCCGCCATTATCTAAAAACAAAACAAGTAAGACAGATGGCTTGTACGGTTATCAAGTCGGAAAAGGAAACATCGTTTTTCACGTTAAAGATGGGTATGTTACAAGTGCTACATTGTCATAAATGATTATATATAGCAAATTAAAAAAGAGAATATTATTTTAAAACATAGATAAACGGGAGTGGGACAACGAATTCAATATGAATTCTGTCCCGCTCCCGTTGTGTCATAGTTCAAAAGAATAATAAAGAAAGTGAATAATAGCGCTACTCAATTAAAGCTGCTTTACTGATTTTCTTGTTCATCCTGTTTTTCACGCTCTTCTAATGAAATAGAGTAATCTTTTTCATCATCAATTGATGTCATTTTAAAATGATGGATGGGTTCTCTTTTTAAAGCCCTCATGAGTGAGAATATCATTAGTAATAAAATGATAGAGAATGGTAGACCAGTAATGACTGATGCAGTTTGTAAACTTTTAAGACCACCTGCAATTGTCATAGCAACTGAAATCGCCCCAATAAGTAGACCCCATAAGACTTTATGTTTTAAAGATGGATTGATAGCACCACCTGTAGCCATACCTGCAACAATATGCGTAGTTGAATCAGCACTTGTTACAATAAAGATGAAAATAAGTACAATGGCTAAGGAACTAGTGACTTCCGACAATGGAAAATGTGATAATAATTCAAACAAGGCAACAGTATAATCTTTATCGACAATATGAACAAGCTTGTCGTTATGATTTAAAGCAAGCTTAATAGCTGTACCGCCAAAACCTGCAATCCATGTAAACGAAATTAGAGGAGGGATAATGAGTACACCTACGACAAATTCTCTAATTGTACGTCCTCGAGATACTCTTGCTACAAAGCCACCAATAAAAGGTGACCACGAAATTACCCAAGCCCAATAGAAAACAGTCCACTGTTGAATCCAACTATCATCTCCTGAGTATGGATTTACGCGTAAACTATATTCTATAAAATGCTGCAAATAATCAGAAATTGCTAGTGTGTATGATTCAAGAATAAACTTCAAATCACCGAAAACCAAAATAAATATGAGTAAAACCGCGCCTAATATGATATTAAAATTGCTTAACCATTTTACACCGTGATTTAAGCCAGTTAATGAAGAGCCTAAAAATATGGCTACCATCAAAATAGTAATTAAGATTTTAGTGGAATTATTATTAGGAACATCAAAAAGATGGTTTAATCCACCACCAATTTGCATAATCCCCAGACCAATGGATGTAGCAATTCCCATTACGGTTGCAATAATTGCTAATATATCAATAATATTCCTGAATGGACGTTTATAAGCTTCACCAAAAACGGGCTCCATAGCTGTTGAAATAAGCCCGTTACGTTGTTTTCTAAATTGAAAGTATGCAACGATTAATCCTGAAATTGCAAAAATTGACCATTGTGAAATCCCCCAATGGAAAAATGTATATCCCATCGCGACACGTGCTGATTCTTCAGAGTGATCTGCAATTTTTCCTGGGAAGGGTGAATGGAGATAATGCGTTAAAGGTTCGGCAACACCCCAAAAGACTATACCAACGCCAAGGCCTGCTGAAAATAACATGCCAATCCAAGATAGCATGGAAAATTCTGGTTCTTCTTCATCCGAACCAAGTTTAAAGCGCCCATATCTAGAAAAAGCTAAGAATATTAAAAATACATCCAAAACAAAGACAATGATAAGGAATAGCCAACCAAACCAATTTGTAATCCAATCGTAAATGCTTTGCGCATACATCCCAAATGCTTTAGGAAAGATACCCGCAATAAGTGTAATAACAACAATAATTAAAACAGAGATAGTATAAACAAGCGTATTGTTTATTTTTCGTTTGTTTTTCATTTTAATATTTTTATTCATCCCTTTTTAACTTGCAAAGTATTTGTTTAAAGTATACAGATAATTGGAAATATTTTCAAAAATACTTTTTGTATTTAAAATGATTTGATAAAAAAGAGATTTTGATTTAGAGAAGTCTGTTGTATATGATAAAAGTATGATATTAGAGAGATGGGTGACAAAATGTATAAATATTTAAAAAGAAATCGATTCTCAACGCAGACTTCAATTATAAAAAATGATGCTCAGCAACCTGTTGGTATGATATCGAAAGTGTATAAAAATTTTATTCAAAAATGTATTGGTTATTTGACCTTAGGTTTAAAATTAAATCAATATGAGATATGTGATGTGAATAATAATAGTGTAGCTTATATTAAGGTATCGCGATATATGGAGAAAAAACATTTTAAAGTAGAATATCGTGATTCAAAAGGTAGGCAGTGTGAAGCGTTATTTGATAAGCAAAGTAATGGTTATGAGGAGACGTATGGAATATTAAAAATTGACGGTATAATATTAAATATTCATGCTAATGAGAAACATCATACTACTATCAAAGATATAAAGCGAGATACACAAATTGCGAGTTGGAAACAAATTGGTGATTATGCTTATGCAGAAGGGAATGATAGGCTATTTAAAGAACATCAATTACTCTATATTCTTATCATGCACGCTTTTGCTAATACATATGTGAGCAAACGTCAAACGAGCTTGATGTTCCCAGGGCCACCTGTTTAAAGTACATACAGAATGATTAGTGAACTAAGAGACTATTGGATTTCTCCTAATGCAATCTTGTTATCTTCAACGAAGTCGATAGCTTTGATTGCTTCAGTTAATCCTTTTACGATATCTTCAACGGACAATGAAGGTTGTTGAGAATGATTAATTGTTTGCTCAGAAATCAAAGGCACGTGTATAAATCCAAATAATAAGTCAGGGTAAAAATGGTCTGCCATATATCCAAGTTGATATAAGATATGATTACATACAAATGTTCCAGCGGAATTAGATAGTCTGCTAGGGAGACCAGCCTTTTGAATTGCCATTGTCATTCTTTTGATAGGTAAATTAGAAAAATAAGCGGGTGCGCCATCGTGACGTATAACTTGATCAATAGGTTGGTGTCCTTGATTATCTTTAATACGTGCGTCATCTATATTTATACCTACACGCTCAGGAGTGATTTCACTACGACCACCTGCTTGTCCGATAGCTAGAGCAACATCATAATTTTTAGACTTTAATACTTTAGCAATCACATTCGCAGAGTCATGAAATACTGTAGGAAGTATCAATCGATCAATTTTATGACAGCCAATTTTAGTTTCCAGATGGCTAACAGCCTCAAGTGCAGAATTAATTTTTTCATCTCCAAATGGTTCAAATGCTGTGACTAATATTTCCATGCAGACACTCCTTAAGTAGACTTATTATATTATTTATTTTAAAACTATCAGTGACATAAATGATATCAATATTTGCCATTTTACGTATTCTTTATGTCAAAAAACAGGGTTAAAAGTTATTATAGATATTTAAATCATATAAAAATACGCCTTTATATGTGAAATGTTAAACTCACAATAAAGGCGTGTTTGAATTATGCATGTGTGTGTTCAGGCACATCTTTGAAATTGTTTAAACGACGTTGCCATTCTTCATTGCTAATATGATGACGGGCAACGTAGCGATTGCGCTCATGTTTTGCACAATCATACGAACATGCACCTAAATATTTTTCTTCATTTTCTTCAGAAACAAGAATTTGTTTATTACATTCAGGGTTTGCACAATTAATGTAACGTTCACAAGGTGTTCCATCAAAATGCTCTTTGCCGATGACTGTTTTATCAATTTGATTCACATCGACACTTATACGTTCATCAAATACATACATCTTACCATCCCAATATTGCCCTTTAGTTTCAGGGTCTTTACCGTATGTAGCAATACCACCATGCAACTGACCTACGTTTTCAAATCCTTCTTTTACTAACCAACCAGAAAATTTTTCACAACGAATGCCACCTGTACAATATGTGACAATATTTTTTCCGTCGAGTTGTTCTTTATTATTACGCACCCATTCAGGTAAGTCACGGAATCGTGTTATATCAGGACGAATAGCTCCACGGAAATGTCCTAAATCGTATTCATAATCATTTCGAGCGTCTAATATAACAGTATTTTCATCTTCTAGTGCGGCTTTAAATTCTTTAGGAGAATAGTATTTACCGGTAATTTCACGTGGATTAATATCTTCTTCTAAGTCGAGTGCAACAATTTCACGTCTTGGACGCACGTGTATCTTTTTAAACGCATGACTTTCAGCTTCATCAATTTTAAAAGTTAAATCAGCAAAACGACTATCTGCATGCATATGCTCTATATATTTATCAGTATCCTCTTTAGTTCCAGATAATGTTCCATTAATGCCTTCCGTTGAAACTAGTATTCTTCCTTTTAAATGATTTTCCTTACAAAATTTCAAATGTTCGGCTGCAAAAGTTTCAGGGTCATCTATAGTTACATATTTATAATAAAGTAGTACTCTATAATCCATAAATCTGTGCTCCTCTTTAGTCAATTTTAGTTAATTTAAAAGTATTTGAAGTGATATAAAAAAATTGATAGTGATTGAAGTTTAAAAATTAGACATTTTAATATTGTATCAAAATGAGAATTACTTTCAATAAGATAGCCTATAAATCCGTCATTTGACCGATATAAGATGTGATTGTTTTTATATATGAATAAAAGTGTAGTTGTGTAGCTATAATGACATTTAATATAAATTTTTATAAAATGAGAATAAAGTCACTGAATAAAGAGAGGGATTCAATCGATGGCAAATCAAAAATTACCAACATTAAAATATACTGGTAAATCAAAAAGTGCAGTGCCAATTGTGTCAGAAAGTGAATTACAAACGGTAACAGCAGAGCCGTGGGTGAAAATTTCAGATAAAGGGTTACAACTAGAAGGACTTAATTTTAATCGCGAAGGTCAGTTATTCTTATTAGACGTGTTTGAAGGGAATATTTTTAAAGTTAATCCTGCGACCAAGGAGGTTACAACAGAATTTCAGTCTGTTAAAGATAATCCGGCAGCGATTAAAGTACATAAAGATGGCCGTTTATTTATCTGTTATCTAGGTGATTTTAAGACAACTGGAGGCATATTTGCGACAACAGAAAATGGTGAACAAATAGAAGAAATTATTTCTGATTTAAATACAGAATATTGTATTGATGACATGGTTTTTGACAGTAAAGGCGGATTTTATTTCACTGATTTTAGAGGGTATTCTACACAACCTTTGGGCGGTGTTTACTATGTAGATCCAGACTTTAAGAAGGTTACGCCAATTATTCAAAATATTTCTGTGGCGAATGGTATTGCTTTAAGTACGGATGAAAAAGTACTATGGGTAACTGAAACTACAACTAATCGACTTCACCGAATCACATTAGAGGATGATGGTGTGACTATTGCACCATTTGGAGCAACAGTACCATATTATTTTACAGGTCATGAAGGACCGGATTCTTGTTGTATTGATAGTGATGATAATTTATATGTGGCTATGTATGGACAAGGACGTGTATTAGTTTTCAATAAGAGAGGTTATCCTATAGGTCAAATTTTAATGCCGGGACGTGATGATGGGAAGATGTTACGTACAACACATCCACAATTCATACCTGGTACAAATCAACTTATAATTTGTACTAATGATATTGAAAACCAATCAGAAGGTGGGGCTATGCTTTATACAGTTAATGGCTTTGCTAAAGGATATGAGAGTTATCAATTTCAATAAATTCTTAAAAAAGCGTATGGAATAAGTTGTTTTGTATAAATAAAGGAAGTAGAACAAAGGTCGAATAAAACTTTATGTTTCTCACTCGTATAGCTCAATTTGAAAATTTGATACAACTCATTGTATTTTCTATTAATGCAACGATTGTCCATAAATAAATATGCCTGAGACATTGAATGTGTCCCAGGCATTTATAATATGTGTTACTGTATTTTACTGTTAAAGATAAAAAGCTTAAGAAAATTTTCTATAACAAATCGTTTAATTGTCGATACTAAATTCTGCTGATGCTTCAAATTTCACGTTTTTACCTAACATCACGCCACCAGTTTCTAAAGCTTGGTTGAAATTAATACCATATTTTTCGCGGTTAATTGTTCCACTAACGATAAAACCAGTGACTTGTTGTCCATTCATTGGATTCTTACTTACACCATTAAATTCAACATCAAATGTCTCTTCATGAGTTTCACCTTTAATTGTTAAATCTCCAACTACTTGATCTTCGTTGATTTCTTTAGTTACAAATGTCATTTTATCGTTGTCTTCTGTACCGAAGAAATCGTTTGATCTTAAATGATTGTCTCTGTCTTCATTTTGAGTGTCAATTGAACTTGGAATAATAGTAGCTGTTGCTTTTAGTGAAGTTAAATCATTAATATCTCCATCTAATTGAACATCAAATTGTTTAAATGTTCCTTTTACTTGAGACACCATAAGATGTTTAATTTTAAACTGAATATCACTGTGAACTTGATCAAAGTTAAATTTTGTCATTATTATAACCCCTTCTCTCTTTATTACAATAGTTATGTTTCTTGTATTTATATTCTAGATACAGTAAGATAACTTATCAATTTTTTTGCTCTCATTAAATTTACGGATTTTTAACCCCTTTTTTAGTGTGTTTATAATACTAGATTTGTTAAAAAGAAATGAAGTATACATAAAAGAATGATGATATTTTGCAATCAACAGTAAATTTATCCTCCAGAAAAAATGTTGTAAAATTTTATTTTAAAATAAAAAAGAACATGTGATTGTTAATTTGAGATTGCTCATAGAGACAATTATTGAAGTATAAATTAAGAATATTTCATTTAATACTGAAGTAAGACAACGTATATCTCAAAAAATAATTAAACACATATATTTTCATTTGACATTGCTATTAGAAGAAAGTAACATGACATTAAATCGTAATTTTTACGATTTAAGAATGATATAGAGATGATGGTTGGATGAATATAAGATGGACACATCCGTCCCTGTCTATTTTATTTGAAGTGCAAACAAAGTGAAAATTCTTCAATACCTCATATAACACATCAATTGACCATCATCTATTATATTGTTCTTTTTATGTTTAGTTTCCTTTTATTTCTAACTCTTTTTATTTTCACTCGTCTTAGGACGAGTGTTTTTTTATAGTAGAGTGATGAAATTGTTGAAGATTCTGTTCAATTATATTCTGAAATAAAATCAACTCATAGGCTTTCTCGTATCTATGATGATTTGCAACATGGAATTTTAAATAACCTTTAGTACAATGGATATATTTATAAAAAGAGTGCATGGGTTAAACGACGTCTTTAAAAATGTATAATGAGATGATATTTGAGTTTGTTTTTATAAAAAGAGAGACAAGCTTATTTTTTATATAGAAACAGTGTTTATAAAAAGTGAATTGAGAAGGAATCGTGTGAATAGTTATTTTAACTCATTGAGTTTTAAAACATGGACAATTCATAAATTTTGTTGTATCGCTGATTTGTTAGATATCTACTGTGATAGATACTTAAGTCGCTAAGAAAAAAATAAAAAATCCTCCAACGAAGTTGGCTCGACTTCGTTGGAGGTATCAGGGGTAGGGGTTAATTTTGTTTCTAAATTTATTTACTCTAATTTAATATTAATTAAGGTTTTGAGGATAGGGGAGAAATATTTTATATTTATTTATTTTTTCTTCATCATTTTTATATTTTACAGGGAAAGTATTTTATTTAGATTCGTAATAATTTAATTCTAAATCTTTAGATGTTTGTTTACGAGTTGCTCTCATTAACTTAACATCATCGATAAGAGATTTACCATATGATGGGATTATTTTTTGTAATTTTGGAGTCCAATCTTTTTCATACTCAGCAAAGTTTTTCTCTAAAACTTCTAGGGCTACTGATACTGAAGTTGATGCTCCAGGTGATTCACCTAATAATGCGATAACAGAGTGATCTTTAGAGTTAACAACTTCTGTACCAAATTGAATGAATCCTTTACCGTGTTCTTTAGTATCTTTGATAACTTGAACACGTTTGCCTGCAGTGTATAATTGCCAATCTTCGTCACGAGCTTCAGGGTAGAACGTGCGTAGATGGTTCATACAACCTTCTTTAGTCATTAATACTTGGTCGATAGAGTATTTGATTAAAGGTAAGTTTTTAACTGCAGATGCAAGTAATGTTGTGATGTTATAAGGTTTAACTGATTTGAATAAGTCTAAGTTAGAACCGTTTCTTAAGAATTTAGGGCCAATATTTGCAAATGGTCCAAATAATAATGTTCTTTCACCATCGATATAACGTGTATCTAAGTGTGGTACAGTCATTGGAGGTGTGCCTGGTGGTTCTTTACCATATACTTTGACGTCATGTTCATTAATGACATCAGGGTTTGTACAAATTAAGAATTGACCACTGATAGGGAATCCACCAAGATGTTTACTTTCTGGGATACCAGTTTTTTGTAATAGTGGAATAGCGCCACCGCCTGCACCGATAAATACATAATCAGCTAGAACAGTTTCAACGTCTCCAGAATTACGGTTTTTAACTTTAACTTCCCAAATACCGTCTTTACGACGATTGAAATTAATTACTTCGTGGTTGTATTGAACATCAGCATTTGGATGTTTTTCAATACTTTTTGCCATTTTACGAGTCAATTCACCGTAGTTAACATCTGTACCTTCGTCGATTTTACTAGCCGCCATGATTTCGTTACCAGTACGACCTGTCATCATTAATGGCATCCATTTTCTCATTTCTTCGATATCTTCTGTATATTCGATGTTATCGAACATAGGGAAGTTACGCATTGCTTCGTAACGGTTTTTTAAGAATTTAACGTTATTTTTACCTCTTACGAAACTAATGTGAGGAAGTGGATTAATGAAATCTCTAGGGTTACTGATGTTACCACTTTTTACTAAGTGACCCCAGAATTGTTTTGAAATCTCGAATTGTTCGTTGATTTCTTTGGCTTTTTCTATATCAATTGAACCATCAGGTTGTTGTACTGTATAGTTCAATTCACATAACGCCGCATGTCCTGTACCGGCATTGTTTCTTTCGTTAGAACTTTCAATACCTGGACGATCTAAGCGTTCATAGAGTTTGATGTTCCAATTAGGTTCTAATTCTTTAATCATAGAACCAAATGTCGTACTTAAGACACCAGCGCCAATAATAACAACATTTTTTGACTCTTTATTAGCCATTTTTTGCTCACCTTTCTTTAGTTTAAGAATTCGTGCAAAAATAATTAAATTATTGCGCTGATTCCTATTATAAGACGATAGTCCATATAACAAAAATACATATTTATAATACTACCTATTCCATTTTGTAATATTTTGGACACAATATGATCATTGATTAGACACATTTACTAGTGAACAAGTATAAATATAAGGTGAACTATATTGTCAAAATTGGATGTTATGTGAAATTTTTAGGTGAGACTGACGTAAGTCTAAATATAATATATACTCTTCTCAATAGTGAAAAGAGTGCGTAAACAATATTAAGTTATCTACAATTGAATAATTTACTGGAAAGAGGGATGTAGATGTTAGAAACACATAGATTAAATCTAGTGAAGCCTAATTTGAGTTATACAGATGAACTTTATCAATTGCATACAAATAAAGTAGCTACAAAGTATACACCTAAAGGCATTCATCAGAATAAAGTAGCAACCCGAGATTTTATTAAAGGATGGATGAGGCATTGGGATGAATATCAATTTGGTTACTTCATTTTAATGATGAGAGAATCAAAAAGTAGTGGGAATAGCAGGGTTTGAGTATCGTACAATTCATCAACAACAGTTTCTTAATGCGTATTATAGAATCTTTCCATCGTATACTGGTGTTGGTTTAGCTTTTGAGTCGATGGAGGAGATTGCTCGTCATTTAAAAAAGCATGATACTATAACACCAAAAATAATTCGAACAAATCAATATAATACAAATTCTATTAAATTAGCACAAAGACTCGGATATAATTATGATGCTAACTGGGACGATGTAATTAATAAAGGAGATTGTTGTTTTTTAACGTACAAGCGTTGGATAATAACTAAAACTATAAGCATGATGAATTCGTAGTTTTTATGAGTAATTAAAAATGAAGCAATGATTAACTTCAAATTGGTAGATTTAAGTTATCTATATTAATTTGAAAAAGTTTAGAGTCTGCAGCACATTTAATATATGTGGCAGACTCAATTAAATTAGTGACCTTTGTGCTTTTCATGCGCCTTTTTTCTTTTTAACATTCTTTTGTACTGTCTGCGTCGTTCTTTTTCTAATCGCTGAAGTTTTTTACTTTTTAGCTTATTCAATTCTTGTTCTTCTTTAATCGCTTGTTGGGCAAATGTAGTTAAATTGGTCTCTTTTTGTTCTTTAGCGATTTTACGTTGTAAACGTTTTGGATTAATTTTTTTATGCTTTTGAATAGGTTTCTTCTTGCCCTGTGTTTGATTTAATAAAGGAATAAGTTTAAAAGTTATCAATCGTAACACTGTTTCATCGCTAGGTTCATTACCAAATGTAACTTTTCGATATTTATGAATGCAGCCTTCTTGGTATTCAACGACACCTACAAAAAATTGACCATCATGAAAAATAGATAATTTCATAGATAAGTCCCTCCTCAATTTAAAATTGAAATGATGGACGACCTGAGGAGGAAGGTTACTGACAAATATAAATGATTTGCATTGGGACTACCAACCCAATTGTGTTTTTACATTTCTTTATATAGTATTACATAAACGACAATATTGATAAATCATAAAATACTATTTTGTTTCTGAAAATATAAAATGTGTTTTTGTATGACCATAATATTGGATTTCGTTGATGAGTCTTTCGACTTCGCTCATCTTTTTAAAATGCGCTTTAAATATAAAACAACTATCTCCAGAAATTCTATAGCAAAAATCAACATTGGTTTGAACTGAAATAAATGCTTTGAAATCTTTATATAGGTTATTTTTTATAGTTACTTCTATTAAAACATTAATATCGAAACCTAATGCATCGTAATTAATATCGATTGTATATCGCTCAATGATTTTCGAATCAATAAGTTTATAGATTCGTTCTCGAACAGAAGGTGTAGATAAATTTACTTCCTTTCCAATTTCAGAAAGCGATAGCTTACTATTTTGCTCAAGTAAGTGTAGAATTTTTTGATTTGTTAGGTCCAATGGGAAAATCTCCTTATTATTAATAAGTAAACTATAAATTTACTTTAATTATAACATTCATCACTGATGTTTGATTAATTAAAATAAATAAGAGGTGATTAGATGGCTATAATTAACTTATCTCATCGTGGTGATACTTCTTTTGACAAACTTCTCGGACATCTCCCTAGTGTTCAAGAAAAATGGAATGCATTAGAAGATATATTAAAAAATGAGGGTCAATTATCTGTTGATTTAAAAGAAGAAATCAGGAAAATATTAGCTCAAAACAGTGGTTGTCTATACTGCAAATCTAAAGGAAAACCCAATAAGAAATTTACAGATGAAAAATCTTTAGTTTGCATAGGTTTTGTTGATGTTTATGTGTCACAAAAGGGACAGGTTCCACAATCTACAATACAGGTTTTAACAAAGACACTGACTGATTTAGAGATTGTAGAATTGTTAGCATTCGTATCATTTACCCACTGTCAACAAGAATTTGGTGCCATGATGAATTTACAACCTAGCAATAATTAAAAATTTAATACTGATCAATAATATATGCCTCTTGTAAAGTATTATTTACTTCACAAGAGGTTTTTATTTTAATTAAAAATTGATAATTAAAGACTTAGATATATTTCATTAGAAAAGAAAGAATTTTCAGAAAAATACTTGTCAGATAACTTGTAACATGTTAGTGTATTACTACATTTTTACTTTAGTGTATTATCGAACTAAAGAATGCAGGGTGAGGGAGGGGTGGCGTAAGTATGAACAACACCATTATTTCAATGAAAGAAAAGGAATTACGTTTTTTAAAGTTTTTTCATCAACAAAAGTATAATGTTGTAGATTTTAACTTAATTGAAGAATTGGATTGGCGACGATTGACTCACGAGGATTTGCAACAAATGGATGAAAGAAGCTTTTGGCAACAAAATAAATCTATCTATGCATTAAGAAATGATTTTACTGATCAATTATTCAGATATTATTCGAACTATCCAACACATTTTAAAAAAGTAGCTTATGCAGGGGATATTATCAGAGATAACAGAGTTATAAAGCAAGTCGGCATCGAGAACTACGAGCCACAATTTGATAAAATCACTCAAAATTTCTTAGATTTCCAATATTTTATTCAAAACGTACTTCATGATGATATTCAATTTGTCATTTTAGGTCACTATCAATTGATTGATGCACTTTTAGAGAAAAATCATCAAACTAGAGAAGTTATGGAGATGATAGAAGAACGCAATTTATCAGGGCTTATTCAAACACTAACTTTCAATCATCCCATCATTCAAATTCTTAAAGAGAACACATTAAACCAACTTAAAATATTATCTCATTATTTACCTGAGCAACATCCTGCAATGGGGGCAATTCAATCTTGGGCACAATGGTTTACTGATCATGGGATTACTGAAATCCACCTTGACGTAACTGCACAAGCGCCTAGATCTTATTACAAAGGTATTTTTATAAAATGTCATCTTAAAAATACTACTCATAGCGTTTTGACAGGTGGTTATTATCACGGTTCACTAGAAGGTTTTGGTTTAGGATTAACACTTTAATTATAAAAGGTGAGGTGGAACGCCATGTTACGAGTTGCATTAGCAAAGGGTCGTTTGTTAGAGAATTTTATCGAATATTTACAACAAGTTAATCAGATAGATATTGCAACTGTACTTTTAAATAGACAACGACAGTTATTGCTTACAGTCGACAACATTGAAATGATTTTAGTTAAAGGAAGCGATGTTCCCACTTATGTAGAACAAGGTATTGCTGATGTAGGAATTGTGGGAAGTGATATTCTGAATGGTCAAAAATATAATATTAATAAATTACTCGATTTGCCATTTGGTAAATGTCATTTTGCGTTGGCGGCAAAGCCAGAAACATCTTGCTATAAAAAAGTAGCAACGAGCTATGTACATACAGCTACTCAATTCTTCAATAAAGAAGGTATGGATGTAGAAGTGATTCACCTTAACGGTTCAGTTGAATTGTCATGTGTAGTGGATATGGTTGATGCTATTGTAGATATTGTACAAACTGGTTCTACGCTTACAGCTAACGGGCTCGTTGAGAAAAAGTATATCAGTGAAATTAACGCTAAGTTAATTACAAATAAAGAATCATATTTTAAGCAATCATCTGAAATAGAGAGACTAATCAAGCAGTTGGGAGTGTCTATTAGCTATGCTTAGCGCACAACAATTTTTAAAAGAATTTAATAATGTTGAATCTCTAGATGAATCTTTGTACGAGATAGTGAGTCAGATTTGTGAAGAAGTTAAATTACAGGGAGATAAAGCTTTAAAAAATTATAATTTACAATTTGATCAAGTGGAAACTGAGAATCTTGAATTAGAGCAAAGCCAACTAAAAAATGCATATGACATGCTAGATAATAAAACACGAGATGCATTAGAGCAAAGCTATCAGAGAATTAAAGTGTATCAAGAAAATATTAAGGTGAAACAGGAATCATCTCAACAAACTGAATGTTATGAACGATACCATCCTATCGAACGAGTAGGTATTTACGTGCCGGGAGGTAAGGCTAGCTATCCGTCTACGGTATTAATGACTGCAACACTTGCTCAAGTAGCAGGTGTTAATGAGATTACTGTTGTTACCCCACCTCAAAATAACGGTATATGTCAAGAGGTGTTAGCCGCTTGTTACATTACAGGCGTTCATCATGTTTATCAAGTCGGTGGAGCACAAAGTATTGCAGCACTAACTTATGGCACGGAAACTATAAAAAAAGTCGACAAAATTGTAGGTCCAGGAAATCAATATGTTGCTTATGCCAAAAAGTTTGTATTCGGTCAAGTAGGCATAGACCAAATCGCAGGACCGACAGAAATAGCCTTGATTATAGACGAAAGTGCTGACTTAGACGCAATCGCTTATGACGTATTTGCACAAGCAGAGCATGATGAAATGGCTTGTACTTATGTGATTAGTGAAAATGAAAAGGTACTTAATCAATTGAACACTATAATACAAGAGAAGCTTCAATATGTTGAACGGCAAGATATCATATCACAAAGTATTACTAATCATCATTATCTAATATTAGCTCAAGATACTGAAGAAGCATGTTTAATTATGAACACGATTGCACCTGAACATGCATCTATTCAAACTCGGGCACCTGAAATGTATATAAATAAAGTTAAATATGTTGGCGCACTTTTTTTAGGACACTTTTCTCCTGAAGTTATTGGGGACTATGTGGCAGGTCCAAGTCATGTACTTCCTACTAATCAAACAGCTAGATTTACAAATGGACTTTCTGTGAATGACTTTATGACACGACATTCAGTCATTCATTTGTCACAAAAAACATTTAACGAAGTAGCAGAATCAGCTGAGCACATTGCACATATAGAATCTTTATTTAATCATGAAAAATCGATTCACGTACGCCGAAAAGGATAGCTTATTATGATATCTGTTAATAAAAATGAATGCGTATGTTCGTTACTCTATTGCTACAGAAGAACAACTTTTTCTACTGGAAAAAAATAGTGAAGAAATGGAGCGTATGTTATGAACTATCAAATCAAAAGAGACACTGAAGAAACTCAGCTTAATATTTCGCTGGCTAATAACGGAACACAATCTCATATTAATACTGGTGTAGGATTTTTGGATCATATGTTAACGCTATTTACTTTTCATAGTGGATTAACTTTATCTATTGAGGCCACTGGTGATACGTATGTTGATGATCATCATATAACTGAAGATATAGGTATAGTTATTGGACAATTACTTCTTGAATTAGTTAAGACTCAACAAAGTTTTACAAGATATGGTTGCTCATATGTACCCATGGATGAAGCGCTTGCTCGAACAGTAGTGGACATTAGTGGTCGTCCATATTTCTCATTTAATAGCAAGTTGAGCGCTCAAAAGGTAGGAACTTTTGACACTGAACTAGTTGAAGAATTTTTTAGAGCATTAGTAATTAATGCGCGATTAACCGTTCACATTGACTTATTAAGAGGTGGAAATACACATCATGAGATTGAAGCAATATTTAAATCTTTTGCAAGAGCATTAAAGATTTCTCTTGCACAAAATGAAGATGGACGTATTCCATCGTCTAAAGGAGTAATTGAATGATTGCGATTATTGATTATGGATTGGGAAACATAAGTAACATCACTCGAGCGATTCAACATTTAGGATATGATGTGATTTTGACATGTGATGATAAAGATGTACAAAAAGCTGAAGCTATCGTACTTCCAGGTGTTGGACATTTTCGGGATGCGATGCATTCTATAGAAGAAAAAGACATCAAAGATATGCTTAAAAATATACATGATAAACCGATAATTGGAATATGTTTAGGTATGCAATTACTCTTTCAACATAGCGTAGAAGGTAACATTAGTGGATTGGAACTTGTCCCAGGAAATATAGTGCCAATCCAATCATCTCATCCTATTCCTCATTTGGGATGGAATGAATTAAAGAGTACACATCCTTTACTGCAAAGTGATGTGTATTTTGTTCATTCATATCAAGCAGAAATGTCAGAATATGTAGTGGCTTATGCTGACTATGGTACAAAGATTCCGGGAGTCATTCAATACCGAAATTATATCGGTATCCAGTTTCATCCAGAAAAAAGTGGAACGTATGGATTAGAGATTCTAAATCAAGCGCTTAAAGGAGGGTTTATTAATGATTGATTTATGGCCAGCTATTGATTTGATTAATTCAACAAGTGTTCGATTAACAGAAGGCAAATATGATTCAAAAGAAAAAATGGAAAAATCTGTAGAAGACAGTATCCGATTTTATAGTCAATTTAAATGTGTGAAACGTATACATATTGTAGATTTAATTGGGGCTAAAGCAAAAGAAGTAAAAGAATTCGACTACATTCGTTCCTTACGAAAGTTGACCACTAAGCCTATAGAAGTGGGTGGCGGCATTCGTTCAAAACAAACAATTGAAAATTATATTTATTCAGGAATAGACTATTGTATCGTAGGTACAAAAGGTATCCAAGACATAGAGTGGTTAACTCATATGACACATCAATTTCCAAATAAACTCTACTTATCCGTAGATGCTTTTGGAGAGAAAATAAAGATTAATGGATGGAAAGAGGATGCCAAACTCAATTTATTTGATTATGTTGCCCAAATTGAGCATTTACCTTTGGGTGGTGTAATTTATACCGATATTTCGAAAGATGGTAAACTTTCTGGGCCTAATTTTGATTTGACAGGTCGTCTCGCACTTTATACATCGTTGCCTGTGATTGCTTCAGGAGGTATTAGACATCAAGAGGACTTGTTTCGATTAGAATCGTTAAATGTTCATGCTGCTATTGTAGGAAAAGCAGCACATCGGGATGAATTCTGGGAGGGATTATCTTGATTAAAAAAAGAGTAATTCCATGTTTAGATGTTAAAGATGGACGCGTCGTAAAGGGTATCCAGTTCCAGTCATTAAGAGATATCGGTAATCCAGTTGATTTGGCTCTTTTTTATAATGAAGCCGGTGCAGATGAACTGGTCTTTCTTGATATTTCGAAGACGGAAGCAGGACATGATCTTATGATAGAAGTGATAGAAGCAACGGCAAAACAATTATTTATCCCTTTAACAGTAGGAGGAGGTATTCAAAATTTAGATGATATTACACAACTATTAAATCACGGAGCAGATAAAGTATCACTCAATTCAAGCGCTTTAAAACATCCAGAATTAATTCGACAAGCAAGTGAGAAATTTGGTCGTCAATGTATTTGTATTGCTATTGATAGCTTTTATGATAAAGACAGAAAGGATTATTTCTGTACTACGCACGGTGGTAAAAAATTAACTGATGTCAGAGTATATGATTGGGTACAAGAAGTAGAGCATTTAGGTGCCGGGGAATTACTTATAACTAGCATGCATCATGATGGAATGAAACAAGGTTTTGATATTGAACATTTAGCAAAAATTAAACAATTAGTTAATATTCCGATTATCGCCTCTGGGGGTGGAGGAAATGCACAACATTTTGTTGAACTGTTTCAACACACAAATGTTTCTGCAGGCTTAGCGGCAAGTATTTTACATGATCAAGAAACTACAGTGGCAGAAATTAAAGATAAAATGCGTGAAGGAGGTATCCTCGTGAGATGAATAAACCTATAGACTTTTCTAAAGGATTAGTACCAGTAATTTTGCAACATGCTCAAACGGATAGCGTATTAATGTTGGGATACATGAATGAAGAAGCTTATCGAAAAACTCTGAAAGAAAAGAAAGTAACCTTTTTCTCTAGATCTAAACAACGTTTGTGGACTAAAGGTGAAACTTCTGGTCATTTCCAACACGTTGAGAGTATTCATATAGATTGTGATCAAGATACAATCTTAATCAAAGTGATGCCACAAGGTCCTACATGTCACACTGGAAGTCTGAGTTGTTTTAATAGTGAATTTGCATCACGCTTTAAAATTCAAGCTTTAGCACAAACGATTCATCAAAGTGCTAAAGCCAATCAATCTAACTCTTACACTCAATATTTGTTAAAGGAAGGCATCGAAAAAATATCCAAGAAATTTGGTGAAGAGGCATTTGAAGTTGTGATAGGTGCGATAAAACAAAATCGTGAAGAAGTTATTAATGAAACAGCAGATGTCATGTATCACCTTTTTGTGTTACTACATAGTTTAGATATTCCATTTTCAGAAGTAGAACAGGTACTAGCACATCGCCATCAAGAAAGAAATAATTTTAAAGGCGAGCGCAAAGAGATTCGAGAATGGTGAAGTAGTATAGTTTAGAATTTTAATTAATCTAATATAGGGAATTTATTCCATGAATCTTATAAATCAATGATTAAAAATAGGATGAAAGTGAATGACGATTCATACAATTTATGGTTCAAATGGGATAATTGATACGTTTAAATTAAAATATTTTTTTAAGAAATACTTGTAGTTATTGGTTGTAACGTCATATTTATATTTAGTACTATCATTGCTTAAAGTTAAAGAATGATAAGTCATTGTTGCACGTCCAAACGATTGTGGTTGTGTAATAAGCAAATGTCGTACAAAAATAGAATGAGGATGATGCTCATTGTAACGTATTTTATGTTCAAAGTCTTTAATGCTTTGAGGTTTTAAATGCGCTTCATAGAGTGTCATCCATTTATTTTGTCTAAGCTTCTGTAAAGCATATTGATTGTCATTAATCCAAACAGCACGGTAAACTCCATTTTTATCATATGTTGGATTGAATTGTGTTTTAGAACCTACCTCGATAATACTTGTAGGTAAATCACCAAATCCAACATCAGTAATATAAAGTGTTCCTTCGATATTAACGTAAAGTGACATATGCGAACCTTCAGGACTACGTCCACCATTTGGTGTGTAAACTGTTGCCGCAGCACGAGTGACGTGGAAGCCTTTATGTTCTAAATACGTAGCAAACAAATGATTTAATTCATAGCAAAATCCGCCACGCCGTTGAATAACAATTTTATTGTATAAATCGTTGATATCAACTGAGATAGGGATTTTGTTTTGAACATTAATATTTTCAAATGGCACAGTTATCATAAAGCGTTTTACATAGTAATTCAATGCTTCAAGAGAAGGGTTTGAATAATATGAATGCTTAATTTTTAGATAAGATTCAAACTTTTGTATATCCATTACTAATCATCCTTTATTTTTATATAAATCGATATTTTTTATTTTATAGTATATATAGATTACCATCATTTCTTTAGTTTTAATATTAGTATGATAAATAATTAAATTGCATGTAATTGTTGACAAATTGTGAACATCGATGTAATATATTAATCAAATCAAACCAAAGTAGATAAGTGAATTATTCTTTTATTACCTATTAAAATTATTTTTATAATTTTTATTTTTTTGAACAAAAATGGAAGCGCTTACCTTTGGTGGGAAGGAGATAGTTATGGAAGCAATCAAACCCATTTTTAGTAAAATTTTCGGATTTATACCACGTATGATTATTAATATTTTCATCTAACAAATTACCGACAAAAATTTCATTTTAAAATAAACAAATAGATAGAGGTGCTAATTGTGAAGACAAGACAAAATAAATACAGTATTCGTAAATTTAGCGTAGGTGCATCATCCATTCTGATTGCAGCATTATTATTTATGGGTGGAGGATCAGCTCAGGCTGCTGAGCAACAACAGGATAAAGGAACTGTTGAAAATAGCACAACACAATCTATTGGGGATAAAAATGAAAAGTTAAGTGAACAACAATCAACGCAAAATAAGAATGTTAATGAGAAAAGTAATGTTAATTCTATTACTGAAAATGAAAACTTACATAACGAAACACCAAAAAATGAAGATTTGATTCAGCAACAAAAAGATTCTCAAAATGACAATAAATCTGAATCTGTAGTTGAACAAAATAAAAAGAATGAAGCATTTGTTCAAAATCATTCTGAAGAGAAACCACAACAAAAACAAGTTGAACTGGAAAAGCATGCTAGTGAAAACAATCAAACTTTACACTCAAATGCAGCACAGTCTAATGAAGATGTGAAAACTAAACCTTCACAACTCGATAATACAACTTCCCAACAAGAAGACTCTCAAAAAGAGAATTTGAGTAAACAAGATACACGATCATCTAAAAATACTGATCTACTACGAGCAACAGGTCAAAATCAATCAAAAGATAGCCAATCAACAGAAGAGGTAAACAAAGAAGTAAATAACGACACTCAACAAGTGACTGCTAAGAAAGATGACGACAAAGTTGAAACATTTAATTTAAATAGTAAAGAGGAACCTCTTAAAGTTGACAAGCAAGCGAATCCAACTACAGAGAAAGATAAATCTTCTAAAAATGATAAAGGGTCTCAAGATGGCCTAGCTAATTTAGAAAGTAATGCTGTTGCTACAACTAATAAACAGTCTAAGCAACAAGTGAGTGAAAAAAATGAGGATCAAACAAATAAATCAGCAAAACAAAAACAATATAAAAATAATGATCCAATTATTTTAGTACATGGTTTCAATGGATTTACAGACGATATTAACCCATCAGTACTAACGCATTATTGGGGTGGCGATAAAATGAATATTCGCCAAGATTTAGAAGAAAATGGATATGAGGCTTATGAAGCAAGTATAAGTGCATTTGGTAGTAACTATGACCGTGCTGTTGAGTTATACTACTATATCAAAGGCGGACGTGTTGACTATGGTGCAGCACACGCAGCTAAATATGGTCATGAGCGTTACGGTAAAACCTATGAAGGTGTTTATAAAGATTGGAAACCAGGTCAAAAAATACATTTAGTTGGTCATAGTATGGGTGGTCAAACAATTCGTCAATTAGAAGAGCTATTGAGACATGGTAATCCAGAAGAAGTTGAATATCAAAAACAACATGGTGGGGAAATTTCTCCATTATACCAAGGTGGCCACGATAATATGGTGTCATCTATTACAACACTCGGTACACCACATAATGGTACACATGCGTCAGACTTATTAGGTAACGAAGCGATTGTACGCCAACTTGTATATGACGTAGGTAAAATGTATGGTAATAAAGATTCACGTGTAGACTTTGGGTTAGAACACTGGGGATTAAAACAAAAACCAAATGAATCATATATTCAATATGTTAAACGTGTTCAAAATTCAAAACTGTGGAAATCAGAAGATAGTGGTTTACACGATTTAACACGCGATGGCGCAACAGATTTAAACCGAAAAACATCATTAAATCCTAATATTGTATATAAAACTTATACGGGCGAATCAACACATAAAACATTGGCAGGAAAACAAAAAGCTGATCTTAACATGTTCTTACCATTTACAATTACTGGTAACTTAATTGGAAAAGCTAAAGAGAAAGAATGGAGAGAAAATGATGGACTTGTTTCAGTCATTTCTTCACAACATCCATTTAATCAAAAATATGTTGAAGCTACAGATAAAAATCAAAAAGGTGTATGGCAAGTAACTCCAACAAAACATGACTGGGATCATGTGGACTTTGTAGGACAAGACAGTACAGATACTAAACGTACTAGAGATGAGTTACAACAGTTCTGGCACGGTCTTGCTGATGATTTAGTACAAAGTGAACAATTAACATCAACAAATAAATAAAATGATATAGGGTATAAACCTAATGTAATCTTATATAGATAGGAGTGAAATAAATGACAGGTGATTTCTTTCAATTATTAGGCTCTTTATACAGAGTATTAAAAAATTTATTTTCATAATGTAAAATTATAGTAAGAAAAAAATCCCTTATTCAAGTGTTTACATATATCGTAGCTTGAATAAGGGATATTTATGATGTTCAATTTAATCATCATAGCCAATATGCAAAAGAGCCTGAGACAAATAAATGCCTCAGGCTCTTTTATATATAGCGGAGGGAGAAGGATTTGAACCAACGCGAGCAAAAAGCTCCTACTAATCACGAATGATTAGCCTCTTAAACCAGACTTGAGTATCCCTCCAAAATTTCAACAATTAGTATCATATAATATATAGAAGGTTTTGTAAAGTAGCAATTAGTTTTTCATTATAAACATGTAAATCGTCTTCATTAAGTTACTTAAAATATATATACAATTCGGACTGTGATTATCATTCAATCAACATTAATCACATACTACTACATTGTCCATACTACAATTAATTTTTAGGTAACTGTTTTAATTTCTGATCACCCAATCACCTTCAAATATTAAAATGAATTTAAAGATATTTACTGTCGAGTTATTTAAAAAATCATTTAATTATGATCAAACAGGGAAAAGAAAACGTATTATAAGAGGGTTCGTCAAAAAATCGACATTATTTCATGAATATTCAATTTTATTTATCAAAATTAAATCAATTCAATCAGACATATTTAAACGTATGCTTTATATCAAGTCATCATAAATTGTCTAAATATTATTACATGAAAACAATATGAAAACTTATGAGATTAATATTTGAGGAAGATGAAAATTTGAAAACATACTCTTCACATTGAGACGAATTTTTTATAATATACCACTCATATTGATTTTTTGATATTAAGAAAAGGGAGGAAATGCTCATGAAAGATAATAAAATGTTGTTCATTATATTTATGATAGGAACATTTACAGTAGGAATGGCTGAATATGTAGTGACAGGCTTACTTACACAAATCGCTGACGATATGAAGGTTTCTGTTTCGAGTGCTGGCTTATTAATTAGTGTTTATGCTATTAGTGTTGCATTGATAGGTCCTTTAATGCGAATCATTACATTGAAAGTTCACGCCCATCGTCTGTTACCAATATTAGTTGCGATTTTTATAATAAGTAATATAGTGGGGATGCTTGCACCGAATTTTAATGTATTGTTATTATCAAGACTCATGTCTGCGGCAATGCATGCGCCATTCTTCGGTGTGTGTATGAGTGTTGCTGCGACAGTCGCACCTCCTGCTAAAAAAACACAGGCCATTGCACTTGTTCAGGCAGGTTTAACTATTGCTGTAATGTTAGGTGTACCATTCGGATCATTTTTAGGTGGCTTTGCAAATTGGAGAGTTGTTTTTGGATTCATGATTGTGCTGGCAATCATTACTATGTTAGGAATGATTAAATTTGTTCCAAACGTTTCTTTAAGTGCAGAAGCAAATATTAGCAAAGAATTAACAGTGTTTAAGAATCCACACATTTTAATTGTGATTGCCATTATTGTGTTTGGTTACTCTGGTGTGTTTACTACTTATACATTTATGGAGCCAATGATACGAGATTATTCTCCATTTAAAATTGTAGGTTTAACTGTTTGTTTATTTATGTTTGGTTTAGGTGGTGTAATAGGGAATTTAATTACTGGTAATGTACCGGAAGATAAATTAACAAAAAATTTATACCTTACATTTCTTTTACTATTTTTAACAATCATACTATTTGTTACTGTTATTCAAAATTCAATATTAGCATTAATCATTTGCTTCTTATTCGGTTTTGGTACATTTGGTACAACACCGTTACTTAATAGCAAAATTATCTTAAGTGCAAAAGAAGCACCACTTCTTGCAAGCACGTTAGCAGCTTCTATTTTCAATGTTGCTAATTTTCTTGGTGCAATTATTGGATCTATATTATTATCAGTAGGATTACCTTACATTCAAATTACTATGATATCTGGTGGGATTATAGTGTTGGGTATGCTTCTTAATCTTGTTAATCAACTTTATGAAAAGAAACATGTCACTTTTAATGAATATTCATGATTATTAAAAAATCCTCATAGAAGTGTGGCGACACCTCTATAAGGATTTTTCTTTATACAATCAAACTTTTCAGCAATGATACTTTAATAGAAAGAGGGATTACTTAACAACATTGAAATCGATCACTTGTGGGATTTGAGATAAATCATTGTGAGATAAGTAATCTATTAACAATTGAGCACCTTCGATTTGAATATTTTTTATCACAGGTTTGTTAACATACATATCATAATTCCCACCACCAACAGCTCTATAATTATTTACGCATATTGTGTATATTTGATCACTTTGTAGTGGTGCATCATTAATTTGCAAATCACTAACACGTTCACCGTAAGGATGACCAACATGAATTGTATATTGGATACCTGCAAATATGTCATAGTTGAAATGCTGAGGTTTAGGTTCTAGAAACTCTTTATTAACTGTGATTTTATGGTTAACAATGTCAAAATAACTTGCGCTTCGTTCAATTGCAAGTTTAATATCTTTTCCACTAAGTTCTATCACTTTAAAAGTATTAGGAAAAGGATAATTATTGATGATATCACGCATGGTTACTTTCTCATCAAAGCCATTTGCGGAATCAAATAGTGCTGTACATGCAATATCTGCACCACTTTTTTCTAGTAAAATATAATTAAGAAGGTTAACAAATGCATGCGGTGATTTTCTTGCCTCAAATGAATTGTTTATTCTCATAGCGTAGGGGAGTTCTGCGATTTGAGTATCAAGCCAATCTTCTAATTGATTACGTAAAACGATATCTTCGTCATTCGGCTTAAAGGAGGTATTGTTATGAACATTCATTAAGTTGCATTCTTTAATTAATACTTTTTTATCATGCGTATATTCAATAACTATTTTTCCAACTTTTGTACCTTTTGAACCAGGTTGAATGATGGCTGTTTGGTTCTTGATTGTCGCAATATCACGATGTTGATGGCCGGTTATCAACACATCGATATTATCGCTAAACTGACTTAGAATATCATAGCCTTCGTTTTCCCCAGTAAGCGCCTCAGTCGGGATGCCACTATCTAAATCACGTTCAAAGCCACCATGATAACTTACTACTACAATATCACTCTTTTCCCTAAGTGTAGGTAACTCAGATTTTAATGTTTGGACAGCACTGTTAAAAGTGAGTGTCTTAATGTATTCAGGTTGTTCCCAATGAGGGATATACTGAGTGGTTAAACCAATAGTTCCTATAGTTAAACCATTTACTTTAAAATAATGAATACCTTGGCCAGTGAATGGCTGTGTATTTTCAATTATATTTGCACACAAAACTGGGTAATGAAGTTGATTGATGGCCTGTTTTAGATAAGGTAAATCATAATTAAATTCATGATTGCCAACAGTTCCAAAATCAAACCCTAAACGATTATATGTTGATGTTAATGGGAGACTACTCTTTAATTTAGATACTAAGTAGTTACATAATGGAGAACCTTGTAAGAAGTCTCCATTATCAATCTTTACACTGTCGTCATAGTGCACGCAGTCTTGCTCGATAAGATGATTGGCTTTTAACAACCCCATGGGTAAATCTTTTCCTCTTGATGAAAAATCTGTTGGGAATATAAAACCGTGGACATCACTAAGGATATAGAAAGCAATTTGAGACATTGAATTAACCTCCTCAAGTACGGGGAAGAGACATAGTTCTGTGATATATAAATTAAAAACAATGTCTCACTTTTCAACACTAAGTTATTATCGGTGTTAAAAATTTTCATTCATTTTTTGAGTTAATAGAATTTTTTTCCCTTGTTTAACACGAATATTAGCATCTTTAATTTCATCTGTCACTCTAGCTGTGAGTGTGATTGAGGCTTCACCCGCTCCATTTGTTTTAATTGATTGGCTAGGACTATAGCCGGGAGTATTGAATTGGTTACGGTTAGAAGAAAAGCTACCGATTTGCTTACCTCCATCTTTATAAAGTCCAACTCTTACATCGTTAATTGTGCTATTAGGCTCATATCCCGTGAGTTTGATTGTAAATTGAAATGGATGATGCGGTTGGATATTTTGAGGTAAAGTTAATTCAACTTTGCCATTTTGTTTTTGATGAGAAGAGCTTTTGTCATCTACTCCATCGTCTGCCCCCTGTTGATCACTTCCATAACTCCCTTTTTTAAATGTTGAACGATCATACCATTTGTAGCCTTCTATTGGGTTAGTCCACGGTTCTTTTTGAGGTTCAATTGAATTCTCAGGTTGCTCAAAGTTAAGTAACGGTGTTTTATGATCAAGTTTAATACCCATGTCTTTCATAGAAGATTGAGATTCTTTTTTGCCTAGCCATGTTGTTAAATTATTTAATAACTTTCCATTATCTTGTTCTTTAAAACCATCGTACGTTTTTTTAGGTTTCCCATTATCTTCACGAAGATATTTAGGTGAACGATCTTCTACGAGAGAGCTATCACCAATAAATGCAGCTTTTCCTTTACCAATTTTTGAAATGGCTACATAAGGTCCTTCGTTGATGCCACCACCATTGTAAATACCTTGATCAACTGCGTGAGACCATTTTTGACTATGTGTTAAATGTTCGGGCATATAAATAATGCCTTTAGCTTTATTAGGATTAGTTATTGCTAATGTTGAACCTGAGTGCATTGAAACTGAGTGTACACCTTTAGTAATACCAAAACTATCTTTGCTTGAAACGATATTTTGAGTATTGATATCTCCAAGTGCATTATATCTAAAACGAACACCGAAGTTTTGTGAGAGCCAATCAGAACTCTTAACGTTATGCATAACGTTAGAATTTTTTTCTTCATTATTCATATCTTTAGTCATATTTTGGTATGCGCCACGTCGATAACCATTCATTGATTCTGAAGAATCAATACGGTTTAAATTACGATCGGCATTATAGTGGTCTGAGATGAAAATGACGCTACCACCATTTTTAACAAAATTAATGATTGCTTTCTGCTCATTTTCTTTAAATGGATTGTTAGCTTCGGGAATAACTAATACATGCGCCTGCTGTAAAGATTGATCAGAAATGTTTGATTCTCCTTCTAGTTCTTTAACTTGGTAACCTTGCTTTCTCATTGAATCTGCATAATCTGAGAAAGCGCCATCAATCACCCAATCGGCAGCGCCCGCGGTTTGAGCGTGAGAATTATCAAAAAGTACTGTTTGTTGTGTCTGATTTGTAGCAGTAGATTCTGTTGATGCAAATGTTGATGGAATCACAGTCACAGAAAGAACAGATGTAACTAGTATAGAACTTAAAATTTTAAATATTTTCATCTCTATGATTACTCCTTATATAAAAGATGGAATTTTTAAAAAGTATAGTATAAAAGTATAGCGTATTGTGCTTGCTTAACAGATTTTTTACAATTTCTTACGATTTATTATAAAAAATTTATAATTTTAATTAAAATTAAATACCCATCACTTATAAGATATGCTAATCTATAAATATAGTTTCAAAAATATACATATTACACCAATATTGATGTGAAGGGGACAGTAAGTAGAATGAAAAATCTTAAGTTTTTAGTGGTGCTTGTTTTATCGGTGGTTATTTTTGCAGCAGCCTGTGGGAATTCAAGTTCTTTGAATAATAATAAAAGTTCTGATAGCGGATCAGATTCAAAATCAGGTAGTTATACACCTAAAGAATTAACAGTACAATTTGTACCATCTCAAAATGCTGATACACTCGAAGCTAAGGCAAAACCGTTAGAAAAATTGTTGTCAGATAAATTAGGGATTCCGGTTAAAGTATCAGTTTCAACAAACTACAACACGATAGTTGAAGCGATGAAATCTAAGAAAGTGGATGTTGGTTTCTTGCCACCAACTGCATATACTTTAGCACACGATCAAAAGGCAGCGGATTTATTATTAAAGGCAGAACGTTACGACGTTAATGAAGATGGATCTCCAAGTAAAAAGTTAGTTGATGATTATAAATCAGAAATCCTTGTTAAAAAGGACTCTGGTATTAATAGTCTCAAAGATTTAAAAGGTAAAAAAATAGCATTACAAGATGTAACTTCTACAGCAGGATATACATTCCCTCTAGTAACATTAAAAAAAGAAGCTGGTATTGATGCAACAAAAGATATGAAGATAGTCAATGTTAAAGGACACGACCAAGCAGTTATTTCATTGTTAAATGGAGATGTGGATGCAGCAGCTGTATTTAATGATGCACGTACAGTTGTAAAAAAAGATCAACCAAATGTATTTAAAGATACTAAAATATTAAAACTCACTAAACCTATTCCTAATGATACGATTTCAGTACGTCCTGATATGGATAAAAAATTCCAAGATAAATTGAAAAAAGCTTTTAAAGAAATTTCTAAAACTAAAAAAGGTCATAAAATCATTAGCGAGGTATACTCTCATGAAGGTTATGTTGATACTAAAGATTCAGACTTTGATATCGTTAGACAATATGAAAAAGCTGTTCATGATATGAAATAAAATAAATTGAATGAATTATAAAAAGAAAAGCTAAGGGATTAAACGTGAAGGTTTGTAGACCTCTTGCCGTTTGAGTCTCATAGCTTTTCTTTATAAAAGAAGGGTGTTTGTTGATGAGTCAAATCGAATTTAAGGATGTTAGTAAAGTGTATCCAAATGGCCATGTGGGATTAAAAGACATTAACTTAAATATAGAAAAAGGTGATTTTGCAGTTATTGTTGGATTGTCTGGAGCAGGTAAATCAACATTACTACGATCGGTTAATCGGCTACATGATATTTCCAAAGGTGAAATTACTATCGAAGGTCAATCAATAACTAAAGCACGCGGTAAAAAATTATTAGAAATGCGTCGAAGTATAGGGATGATTTTTCAACATTTTAACTTAGTTAAGCATTCAACAGTGCTTAGAAATGTTTTGAGTGGTAGGGTAGGATACCATCCTACTTGGAAAATGATACTTGGTCTTTTTCCTAAGGAAGATAAAGTCAAGGCAATGGATGCTTTAGAACGTGTCAACATTTTAGATAAATATGACCAACGCTCTGACCAGTTGTCAGGTGGTCAACAACAACGTATATCAATAGCTAGAGCGTTATGTCAGGAACCAACCATCATATTAGCAGACGAACCAGTTGCTTCATTAGATCCATTAACTACAAAACAAGTGATGGATGACTTAAAGAAAATCAATGAAGAACTAGGTATTACTATTTTGATTAATTTACACTTTGTAGATTTGGCAAAGGAATACGGCTCGAGAATAATTGGTTTAAGAGCGGGAGAGCTCGTTTATGATGGTCCCGCGTCTGAGGCAAGTGATGAAGTATTTAATCATATATACGGTCGCTCTATTAAGGACGATGAAAAATTAGGGGTGGAATAAAGTGACGACACCAACAACGCATAAATATAATCGCTATTTAAATAAACGGATGTCTCTTAAAACTAGCTTTTCAATTATTTTAATCACGGGTTTGATTATTTGGAGTTTTATTTATACTGGATTTAGCATTGGAGATTTAATGATAGGTCTTCCACAAATTGGCGTATTCTTCAAACAAATGATACCACCAGATTGGGGTTATCTAGATCATATTACACAACCAATGCTAGACACGATTCGTATGGCAATTGTCGGTACTTTTCTAGGAAGTATTGTCTCCATTCCAATAGCGCTACTATGTGCGAGTAATATTGTTCAAACTAAATGGATTGCGATACCATCACGTTTTGTTCTTAATATTGTACGCACAATACCTGATTTATTATTAGCTGCCGTATTTGTAGCCATATTTGGTATTGGACAAATTCCGGGTGTATTAGCACTTTTTGTTCTAACAATATGTATCATTGGTAAATTATTATATGAATCATTAGAAACAATTGATCCAGGACCTATGGAAGCTATGACAGCTGTAGGAGCTAATAAAGTGAAATGGATTGCATTTGGCGTTGTTCCTCAAGCACTTTCATCATTTATGTCATATGTGCTATTTGCTTTTGAAATTAACATTCGGGCATCAGCAGTTTTAGGTCTTGTTGGCGCAGGTGGTATTGGGTTGTTCTACGATCAAACGTTAGGATTATTTCAATATAAGAAGACAGCAATGATTATCCTGTTCACTCTAATCATTGTAGTTATTATTGACTATGTGAGTTCGAAAGTGAGGGAAAGATTAGCATGAATACGTTGGATAGTAAATATGAATTAAAATCAAAAAAACATCGTCAACGAATAATTAAAAATTGGATTATAGTCATTGTTGTTGCAGCTATAATTATATGGGCGTTTGCAGGGATTCCAGGCCTTGAACTTAAAAGTAAGTCTATTGAAATATTAAAGTCTATCTTTTACGGATTATTTCATCCAGATTTAAGTTACATATATATACCTGATGGTGAAGACTTACTTAGAGGTTTGCTGGAAACTTTTGCTATTGCAGTAATTGGCACGTTCATTGCATCAATTATATGTATTCCTTTTGCATTTTTAGGCGCTAAAAATATGATGAAATTACGACCAGTTACGGGTATAAGTAAATTCATATTAAGCATTATACGTGTGTTTCCTGAAATTGTAATGGCGTTAATATTTATTAAAGCTGTTGGACCGGGTTCGTTTTCAGGTGTACTTGCACTGGGGATTCATTCAGTCGGTATGTTAGGGAAACTTTTTGTTGAAGATATTGAAAGTTTAGATTTTAGCGCTGTAGAATCTTTAAAAGCGAGTGGAGCAAATAAAATGAAGACGTTAATGTTTGCAGTAATACCACAAATTTTACCATCGTTTATTTCACTTATTTTATATCGATTTGAATTGAATTTACGTTCAGCCTCCATTTTAGGATTAATCGGCGCAGGTGGCATAGGTACACCATTAATTTTTGCTTTACAAACACGATCTTGGGACCGAGTTGGCATGATTCTAATTGGTTTGATTGCGATGGTCGCTTTAGTTGATTTAATATCTGGCGCGGTTCGTAAACGTATCGTTTAGTGCATTTATGGTGAAAGGATATGTTCATTGTCTAAAGCATTAATTGTTTTCATTTATTGGAATAAAAATTTTAATTTAAGACATACGGCATATTCATCATTTTAATTTTCGGTAGGAATGTATTCATGTTATAATTCTAAAATATAATAAAATTATTTAGAAAAATATTTTTTGATAGCGTGTAATTATTTATAATAGAAATATAATAACATGTTCATAATTAAAAATTGACCAAACACTTACATCACGAATTAGACAACTTGAGGCTTATATCATGAAACAATTTTTAAACATCACTCAACGTAAATTTATCGAATGGTTGATTATCTTATCCATTTTTATGGTTAGCATTCCTAATAAATGGACATTAATGATATCTATCGCTTTATCTTTATTACTTCTTAAAAGAGGGGCGCTAGGTGTCGTTCAATTAATCATACTCTATATGCTCAGATCGCAGATATATACTCCCTTTGACACACTAGAGATGACGCATTACATAGTAAGTATGAAATATATCTTGACTTATGTCATTGGGGTATTTTTTCTATTTAAATATGTAAAAAATTGGATAAGAGATGAAATGATATTAAGGTTTATCAAATCTACTATGATTCTTATGCTACTTTATATCATAATGAGTTTAGTTGTATCTAACGATCCGATAGAATCTATTCTTAAATTGCTTAACTTCTTTATACCGCTAATTTTGATTGTTATGTATGTTAGTTTAATAAAAAAGATAAAAAATCTTATTAACTGGATTAATCAATTTATCACGCTAATGATTGTCTTTACTTTTTTACTTATAGTTATAGCGCCAAAATCATATTTAATTGATGGGGAATCACTTCGAAGTGTTTTCAAAGATGAACATTCATTCGCAATTATTCTTGCTATGGGACTAGTTTTATATATGGTAACAAAAATCAAACAACAAGATTATGATGTATTCAATTTATTATTGTTAAATATTGGAATGATAGAGCTCTATTTATCAAATTCTCGTCATATTTTTATATCTGTTATTTTATGTCTAATGCTTCTATTACCGTTATCTCACATGAAAAAGAGAATTAAACATCCCATAATTGGTGCTATGATACTAATGACAATTGCTATAATCAATCAACCATACATTTATCACCTTTTTATTAAACTAATCTTAAAAGGGAAGAATAGCCAGGAAGTCTTTATGCCGAGTGATATGAATATTAAAGCTATTGATTATGCGCTAACTGAGCATCCTTTTTTAGGAAGCGGTTTTGGTATACCGATGATAAAAGCGAGTTCAGAAATACAATACTTTAATGTAGAAACGAGTAATATCATCTTCGGTATGATTATCTTTACTGGAATAATAGGACTTACTTTATGTACGATATACATGCTTCATATGGTACTTTTAGTTACTTTTCCAATGGGTATAACTATTTTATTATTTTTAATCACTATCTTTGTTAATATGAATCATATTATTTTATTTGATTCCATGGGGCTAGGCATATTGTGTTATATATTTTGGGGAATATATTTAAAAGAAGGTATGTATCAATACAACAACGGACAATGGTAAATAACATTTTGTCTAAAGAAATTCATTAATCATTAATGTTAAAACTAACTTTATTTAAAGTTAGTTTTTTATTCGTTATCATACATAAATATACAAACGGAATTTTAAGTTTTTCTCAAATTATATTCATTTTGATTAGAATTTATATATATAATTAGTAACTAAATAGATAAAATTTAATTGAATTCAATATAATAATATGTTGGAATACAGGGAAATAACGCTATTTAATAGTAAATTAACCCTTTTGTCAACAGCTTTTCTTTGCACAATCGTTTAATATCTTTATATGTATAGTAATTTATTAAAACTAAGAAGTATTAGTTGCATTTTACATGTTCATAGTTATATACTTGTAAAAATGAATATTTTCGGTATAAAAGACTACGATTAACTAAGAAAACGATGGGGAGTATATTATGACAAAGAAAGAAAAGGATTATAAAAAAAGTCTTGAGCAACAAAAAACACGGGTAAAACTGTACAAGTCAGGAAAAAGCTGGGTAAAAGCAAGTATTAATGAAATAGAATTGTTAAAAACAATGGGGCTACCATTTTTAAGTAAAAACGAAATACAAGAAAATGTTACTGAAAAGACGAAAGGTCATAAGATGAAAAAAGGCGCAGCGAAAACAACAGCCATAGTTGGTGGAGCATTTACATTTAATATGTTGAATAATCATCAAGCATTAGCTGCCTCAGAAACACCAATCACCTCTGAAATTTCATCCAATAGTGAGACAGTAGCCAATCAAAATTCAACTACGATTAAGAACTCACTAAAAGAAACAGTCAATTCTGCAAGTTTGGAATCAAACCAATCTAATAGTACAAATAAGCAAATGTCTTCAGAAGTTACAAATACAGCGCAATCAAGTGAAAAAGATGGAATTAGTCAACAAAGTAGTGAAACACCAAGTCAATCATCTAAGTCAAATACATATGCCTCCACAGACCATGTAGAGAGTACAACTACTAACAATGATAATATTGTACAACAAGATCAAAATAAGTCTTCGAATGTAACCTCTAAGTCATCACAATCAAACACGTCATCCTCAGAAAAGAGCATTAGCTCCAATTTAAACCAGTCAATCGAAACAAAAGCAACCGATTCATTAGCGACCAGTGAAGCACGTACTAGTACAAATCAAATATCTAATCTGACATCTACATCTACTTCAAATCAATCGAGTCCTACTTCCTTTGCGAATTTAAGAACATTTAGTAGATTTACCGTTTTGAATACGATGGCAGCACCTACAACAACGTCCACGACAACAACTTCAAGTCTTACATCTAATTCTGTTGTGGTGAACAAAGATAACTTTAATGAACATATGAATCTATCTGGATCAGCGACGTATGATCCAAAAACAGGTATTGCTACCTTAACGCCAGATGCATATAGTCAAAAGGGTGCCATATCTTTAAACACTCGATTAGATTCAAACCGTAGCTTCCGTTTTACAGGTAAAGTTAACCTTGGTAATAGATATGAAGGTTATTCTCCTGATGGTGTAACAGGTGGGGATGGCATTGGCTTTGCATTTTCACCAGGCCCTTTAGGACAGATAGGTAAAGAAGGGGCTGCCGTTGGAATAGGTGGTTTGAATAATGCCTTTGGTTTTAAATTGGATACGTATCATAATACTTCAACTCCTAAATCTGATGCTAAAGCAAAAGCAGATCCAACTAATGTTGGTGGGGGTGGTGCATTTGGTGCATTCGTAAGTACAGATGGAAGTGGTATGGCTACCACTGAGGCATCATCTGCGGCTAAATTAAATGTACAACCTAATAATAATTCATTCCAAGATTTTGTCATTGACTATAACGGTGATACAAAAGTGATGACAGTGACGTATGCTGGTCAGACTTGGTCGAAAAACCTTACAGATTGGATAAAAAACAGTGGTGGTACGACGTTTTCTCTATCTATGACTGCTTCAACTGGTGGCGCAAAAAACTTACAACAAGTTCAATTTGGAACATTCGAGTATACAGAATCAGCTGTTGCTAAAGTACGCTATGTAGATGCAAATACTGGTAAGGATATTATCCCGCCTAAAACTATTGCAGGTGAAGTTGACGGGACTGTAAATATAGATAAACAATTGAACAATTTAAAAAATTTAGGTTACAGTTATGTGGAGACAGATGCCTTAAAAGCACCAAATTATACAGAAACGTCAGGTACGCCTACACTTAAATTAACTAACTCAGGCCAAACAGTGATTTATAAATTTAAAGATGTTCAAGGTCCTCAAATTAGTGTTGATAGTCAAACTAGAGAAGTTGGAAAGACCATTAATCCAATTACAATTACTACAACTGACAATAGTAAAGACGTATTAACTACAACTGTGACAGGTCTACCTTCAGGGTTATCTTTTGATCAAACGACTAATACAATTACTGGCACGCCAAGTGAAGTAGGAACTACAACTGTGACAGTTAATACGACTGATGCTACTGGGAACGTAACATCTAAGCAATTTACAATAACGATTCAAGATACAATCAGCCCTGTTGTAAATGTGACTCCAAGTCAAGCATCAGAAGTTTTCACGCCGATTAATCCAATTACGATAACTGCTACAGATAATAGTGGCAAAGTGGTAACGCATACAGTAACAGGATTGCCACAAGGACTTAAATTTGATGCATCAACGAATTCAATTGTTGGAACTCCAACTCAAATAGGAACAAATACAATCACGATTGAGTCAACGGATGCGAGCGGAAATAAAACTACGACTAAAATTAATTATGAAGTAACGAGAAATAGCGCAAGTGACTCTACTTCCACTAGCATAGTAAACAGTGTTTCAACAAGTATAAGTAATAGTACATCGCTAAGTGATAGTGTAAAAGCGAGTCAATCATTATCAACAAAAGAGTCAACAAGTAAGAGTCTCTCAGAGTCGTTAAGTACGTCAACGTCGAATAGTACGTCAATCCAAGCGAGTGAATCCGCAAGTACAAGCAAGAAGTTATCAGAATCAGCGAGCGCGTCGACGTCTGATAGTGCATCAATAAAAGCGAGTGAATCCGCAAGTACAAGTGTTTCAGATTCGACAAGCGCGTCAACTTCAGACAGTGCATCCACATCAGCGAGTGAGAGTGACTCAACAAGTACAAGTACGTCATTAAGTGAATCGACAAGTACGAGTCTTTCAGAATCAGCAAGTACGTCGACGTCAGAAAGTGCATCCACGTCAACGAGCGTAAGTGACTCCAATAGCGCAAGTACGTCATTAAGTGAGTCGACAAGTACAAGCATCTCAGATTCAACAAGCACGTCAACATCAGACAGTGCATCAACGTCAACAAGCGAGAGTGAATCAACAAGTGTAAGTACATCGTTAAGTGGTTCATTAAGTACAAGCATTTCAGACTCAACGAGTGCGTCAACGTCAGATAGTGCGTCCACATCAACGAGCGTAAGTGATTCAAACAGTACAAGTACATCGTTAAGTGACTCAACAAGTACAAGCATCTCAGACTCAACGAGTACATCAACGTCAGAAAGTGCATCCACATCAACGAGCGTAAGCGACTCAAATAGTGTCAGCACATCTTTAAGTGAATCGACAAGTACGAGTCTTTCAGATTCAACAAGCGTGTCAACGTCAGAAAGCGCATCAACGTCAACAAGTGAGAGTGACTCAACAAGTGAAAGTACATCATTAAGTGAATCGACAAGCACAAGTGTTTCAGACTCAATGAGTGCGTCAACGTCAGATAGTGCGTCCACATCAACGAGCGCAAGCGGCTCAAACAGTGCCAGCACATCGCTAAGTGAATCATTAAGTACAAGCGTTTCAGATTCAACAAGTACGTCAACGTCAGAAAGTGCATCCACATCAGCGAGTGAGAGTGAGTCAGACAGTACAAGTACGTCATTAAGTGATTCGACAAGTACAAGCGTTTCAGACTCAACAAGTAAATCGACATCAGAAAGTGCGTCAACATCAACAAGCGAGAGTAAGTCAGACAGTACAAGTACATCGTTAAGTGAATCAACAAGCACAAGCGTTTCAGATTCAACAAGTACGTCAACATCAGATAGTGTATCCACATCAACGAGCGTAAGTGACTCAAACAGCGCAAGTACGTCATTAAGTGAGTCGACAAGCACAAGTCTTTCGGACTCAACGAGTACGTCAACATCAGATAGTGCATCAACGTCAACAAGCGAGAGTGAATCAACAAGTGCAAGTACATCGTTAAGTGGTTCATTAAGTACGAGTCTTTCAGACTCAACGAGTACGTCAACGTCAGACAGTGCGTCAATGTCAACAAGCGAGAGTGACTCGAACAGTGCTAGCACATCGCTAAGTGGATCATTAAGTACAAGCATTTCAGACTCAACAAGTACATCGACATCAGAAAGTGCATCAACGTCAACAAGCGAGAGTGAATCAACAAGTGCAAGTACGTCGTTGAGTGAATCATTAAGCACAAGTGTTTCAGATTCAACAAGCGCGTCAACATCAGATAGTGCGTCCACATCAACGAGCGTAAGTGACTCAAACAGTACAAGTACGTCATTGAGTGAGTCGACAAGTACAAGCACCTCAGATTCAACAAGCGCGTCGACATCCGGCAGTGCATCAACGTCAATGAGCATAAGCGACTCAAACAGTACAAGTACGTCATTAAGTGACTCGACAAGTACGAGCGTTTCAGATTCAACGAGTACGTCAACGTCAGAAAGTGCATCCACATCAACGAGCGTAAGTGACTCAAACAGTGCCAGCACATCGCTAAGTGGATCATTAAGCACAAGCGTTTCAGATTCAACAAGCACGTCAACGTCAGAAAGTGCATCAACGTCAACGAGCACGAGTGAATCAACAAGTGCAAGTACGTCATTAAGTGACTCGACAAACACAAGCATCTCAGATTCAACAAGCGCGTCAACATCAGACAGTGCGTCAACGTCAACAAGCGAGAGTGAATCAACAAGTGCAAGTACGTCATTAAGTGACTCGACAAACACAAGCATCTCAGATTCAACAAGCGCGTCAACATCAGACAGTGCGTCAACGTCAACAAGCGAGAGTGAATCAAGCAGTACAAGTACATCGTTAAGTGACTCAACAAGTACAAGCGTTTCAGATTCAACAAGCACATCAACGTCAGACAGTGCGTCCACATCAGCGAGTGAGAGTGAATCAACAAGTACAAGTATTTCAGACTCAACAAGCGCGTCAACGTCAGACAGTGCATCCACATCAACGAGCGTAAGTGACTCAAACAGTGCAAGTACGTCATTAAGTGAATCGACAAGCACAAGTGTTTCAGGATCAACGAGTGCATCTACATCAGACAGTACATCAACGTCAGCAAGAGAGAGTGAATCAACAAGTGAAAGTACGTCATTAAGTGAGTCGACAAGTACGAGTCTTTCAGATTCAACAAGCACGTCAACGTCAGATAGTGTATCCACATCAACGAGCGTAAGTGACTCAAACATTACAAGTACGTCATTAAGTGAATCGACAAGCACAAGTGTTTCAGATTCAACAAGCACATCAACATCGGACAGTGCATCCACATCAGCGAGTGAGAGTGACTCAACAAGTGAAAGTACATCGCTAAGTGGTTCATTAAGTACAAGCATTTCAGACTCAATAAGTGCATCGACATCAGAAAGTGCGTCAATTTCAACAAGCGAGAGTGAGTCAGACAGTGCAAGTACATCGCTAAGTGGTTCAACAAGTACAAGCGTTTCCGACTCAACGAGTGCGTCCACATCAGACAGTACATCAACATCAACGAGTGAGAGTGACTCAAACAGTACAAGTACGTCATTGAGTGAGTCGACAAGCACAAGCGTTTCAGATTCAACAAGTACATCGACATCAGAAAGTGCGTCCACATCAACGAGTGAGAGTGACTCAAACAGTACAAGTACATCGTTAAGTGAATCGACAAGTACAAGCGTTTCAGATTCAACAAGCACGTCAACATCAGAAAGTGCATCAACGTCAACGAGCATGAGTGAATCAACAAGTGCAAGTACATCGTTAAGTGGTTCATTAAGTACAAGCATTTCAGGCTCAACGAGTGCGTCAACGTCAGATAGTGCGTCTACATCAACGAGTGAGAGTAAGTCAGACAGTACAAGTACATCGTTAAGTGAATCAACAAGCACAAGCGTTTCAGATTCAACAAGTACGTCAACATCAGATAGTGTATCCACATCAACGAGCGTAAGTGACTCAAACAGCGCAAGTACGTCATTAAGTGAGTCGACAAGCACAAGTCTTTCGGACTCAACGAGTACGTCAACATCAGAAAGTGCATCAATGTCAGCAAGTGTGAGTGACTCCAATAGCGCAAGTACGTCATTAAGTGAATCGACAAGTACGAGTCTTTCAGACTCAACGAGTGCGTCAACGTCAGAAAGTGCATCAACGTCAACAAGCGAGAGTGAATCAACAAGTGCAAGTACATCGTTAAGTGGTTCATTAAGTACGAGTCTTTCAGATTCAACAAGCACGTCAACGTCAGATAGTGTATCCACATCAACGAGCGTAAGTGACTCAAACAGTACAAGTACGTCATTAAGTGAATCGACAAGCACAAGTGTTTCAGATTCAACAAGCGCGTCGACATCCGACAGTGCATCCACATCGGCGAGTGAGAGTGAATCAACAAGTGCAAGTACATCGCTAAGTGGTTCATTAAGTACAAGCGTTTCAGATTCAACAAGCACGTCAACATCAGAAAGTGCATCAACGTCAACGAGCATGAGTGAATCAACAAGTGCAAGTACGTCGTTAAGTGACTCAACAAGTACAAGCGTTTCAGATTCAACAAGTGCGTCAACGTCAGATAGTGCGTCCACATCAACGAGCGTAAGTGACTCCAATAGCGCAAGTACGTCATTAAGTGAATCGACAAGTACGAGTCTTTCAGACTCAACGAGTACGTCGACATCCGACAGTGCGTCCACATCAACGAGTGTGAGTGAGTCAGACAGTGAAAGTACATCGTTAAGTGGCTCGATAAGTACGAGTCTTTCGGACTCAACAAGCACGTCAACATCAGATAGTGCATCAACGTCAACGAGCACGAGTGAATCAACAAGTGAAAGTACGTCATTAAGTGACTCGACAAGTACGAGCGTTTCAGATTCAACAAGCACAAGTATTTCAGGATCAACGAGTGCATCCACATCAGACAGTACATCAACATCAATGAGCGAGAGTGAATCAACAAGTGCCAGCACATCGTTAAGTGGTTCAACAAGTACAAGTGTTTCAGACTCAACGAGTACGTCGACATCAGACAGTGCGTCCACATCAACGAGCATAAGTGACTCAAACAGTACAAGTACATCGTTAAGTGAATCGGCAAGCACATCCACATCAATGAGTACATCTGAAACTTTCACTTCTCAATCTCCTATAAATAGTGAAAGTCAATTTATTGGTGATAGCTCGTCTGAAGATACAATCGTGACTCAATCAAAAAATACGAATATGCTTAATAAAACTGGAAAAGATTATGATTTACAAGAACAAAGAGGTTATACTGATTCAGAACAACACAATGAAACACAAAGTAATCAAGCTGATAATCACTCAAACAACCTCGGTTTACTTCATCAAAATCGTGCACAAGATAAAGTCGTTAAACAACCGACTAAAGGAGAAGATGGAGTTGTAAGCAACGGTTTTATAGTAGCAGTAGCTATAGTATTGGCTATCTTCGGTTTAGCAAAAAAATCTAGAAAAGACGATGATGATCAAGATGATAGTAAATAACAGATAGTTTTAATCATATTAAGAGGCTAGGGAACATTAATTGATTGGATAAGTACATGACAACTAAATCCAACTTTAGATTATCCTTAGCCTCTTTAGATATGATTCAAGTGATTAATTATTTAATAATTAGGGTGAAAAAATGTTTAAGAAATTCGAATATAAAATCTTATATAAAAGAATATTTTTTACATGCTTAATTTTAGTTATATATATTATAGGAAGTAATATTTCAATCGTAAGTAATGAAAATTTAAGAACACATAAAGACTCCTTTTTTAAGTTAGCTATTACTAATGTAGGTGGGGATTTACATACATTAAATATATTTTCACTAGGGCTTGGGCCGTGGTTAAGTTCGATGATTATTTTGACACTAATAAACCACAAAAGTAATGATAAGGTTAAAACACAAACTCGTAGGGAACGACATTTCAAAGAACGAGCGTTAACACTTATCATTAGTGCCGCTCAAGGATTTTACATTATTCATTCATATATTAATAAACATGCGATTAAAGATAGTAATATGCTTATTTTATTATTAGTTTTAATTACAGGGACGTTGTTAATGGTATGGTTAGCAGATCAAAATACAACGTATGGCATTTCGGGACCTATGCCAATTGTTTTAATGAGTCTTGTTAAATCTATATTTAATACACATTTTCCCAAATTAAATTCAAGCGCATCTTTAATTACTATGATTATTGTCTTATTAATGCTGACCTTATTTATACTCTTCTTCATTGAGTTAACAGAATATCGGATAGAATATAATGATATTATGAATATTTCTGCTAAAGATATACCATCATATTTATCATGGAAACTTAATCCTGCTGGTAGTATCTCTATCATGGTGAGTTTGTCATTATTTATGTTAACGAATAATATCGTTAATTTCATAGGACGCTTTATCGTGAATCATAATTTTGAAACACAAGTCTTTAATTTTACAAATCCAGTTGGAATTACTATATATATTCTGTTACAAATGATTTTGGGTTACTTTTTATCAAGATTATTAATTAATACGAAACGTAAATCAAAGGAATTTCTTAAAAATGGGAATTACTTCGAGGGTATTCAACCTGGACAGCAGACAGAAAAATTTCTAGGAAGTAAAGCACGTCGTATTTGTTGGTTCGGTTCAATAGTAGTAGCGATTGTACTCGCTATACCAATGTATTCAGCGCTGCTTGTGCCCCACTTACTTAAAGAAGTTTACTTTACAACTCAAATAATTGTATTTGTCTATATTGGAATTAATATCGCTGAAACAATTAGAGCGTACTTATACTTTGACAGCTATAAGCAAATTTTAAATAAATATTGGTAGGGAGGAGGTTTTGGAATATGAAACGCTTTATACCAGCTTGGTATAGCCATAACAGATGGTGGGAAAGTACCTCAAGACCATTCTATCAAAAAAAACAGTATACAGATTTTGACGATATGATTAGTTTAATGACAATGCATAGTTCGAATAATGTGGATTATCAATTGATAGTTTTAAGTTTTAGTCCATATCTTAGAACATTCCTCCATCGATATGATTTGTATGAAAGTCATTATTGGTCAGTGTTTGATGAGATACAGGGCGTTGGACATCAAACGCCTCAAGCTATTGATTATCGTGATCTTTCATGGCCAGAAGGTACTGAATTTATTTTTACTCCCTTTCAAATTCAAGCTATTACAGGTGATAACACGTTTTCTAAAATTCACTTTAGCCAGGAAGGATATTTGATGTGGGTAGAAGATTACAAATTCGACACAATTCAAAGACGATTTGTATTCGATGACAGAGGATTTATATCGGCAGTGCGTACTTATACACCTGATGGTGATAATAATAAGAAACACTATTTTTCAAAAGATGGGGAAGAAATATTTGTTGAAGACTTAAATGTTAATACAGTAACGATTAATAAAAATTTTCAATCAAAATTTAAAAAGGTTACGTATTCATCTATGGTCGAGTTGATAGAAGAGAAATTCCAATCATATGTAGAAAGAGAATTGAATGAAGATGATTCTGTTATAGTGGCATCTGATGAACGTCATAATTCAATGATGGCTCGCACTATTGATGCAACGTCTTTATGTTTTTCTATTTTTACTGAGCGAAATAAAATGGTGACACAAGATTTATATGACTCTATTTCGAGAGCATCTTACTGTCTCGTTGATACACAAGCTAATCAAAATATGATTGAACACTACGCAGGATTGAATAGGAATGATTTTAATCTTTTAAGGGTAACGCCTTTTGATGCGCAGTCATTACCTAACCAAAGTAGTCAATTGTATGACACTTATATTGGATTATGGATAGATGATTTGGACGAGATTGAAATACGAGAGATTGTAAACACCTTATTTCAATATATTCAACATAAAGATGGCTATAAGTTGAAAATTTTAACTAAGAGTAGAGATAATCTTACGGAAAATCTTATAGATGAAGTTGCTCATCTCAATGATTTATATCATCAAGAGAAAAAGGAAATAAGTGATGTAATTGAAGACGTGATACAGAATAAAAAAGAAACAATCATTGATATTGAAACAGTACCGTTTGAAGAAGATCTTGTAAGCGTTATTTCAAAATTAAGAGTTGTTGTAGATTTATCTTTAGAGCCGAAACTTTTCTTACAAATCTGTTGTATTGGCGCGGGTATACCACAAATTAATAAAAAGAGAACAGATTATGTTAAACATATGCATAATGGATATATTATTGATGACATATCGCAAACTGTAGAATCATTAGATTATTTTTTGACACATTTAAAAAATTGGAATTATTCTTATGCATATTCCATGAGATTATCGGATGATTTTAGTTCTATTAATATTATTCATCAAATAGATCAGTTATTTAAAGGTGATGATTCAAGTGGCTCGTAAATTTAGAGTACTCCAAGTAGGCGGACACGATTTAGGTTCTTTATTTAATCAAAAAAGTAATGTCGAATGGGATTATTTTGATGTTGGTTTGTTTGATTTTGAAAGTGGCTATCAAGATGTTGTAGTACATATTTTAGATGAAAAAGGACAATTTGATTTTGTTTTTGTACGTGAAAACTATTCTGATTCATTAATGAAACTTTTATCATTAGTCAGTACACCGTATAATACTGTGATTGACAATGAGTATTGGGATAATCAATACCAACAAGATAAGACAATACAACGTAATTTTATAAAACCACTCATTTATGAAAATGAAGAACAATTACAACAAAAATTAGAAGCAGTTACATTTCCTGGGCAATATGGAGATAAAGTAAAACCTATTCATTGTCGCGTTAGTATTCATTTTGATGGTTCTTATCAATTTAATGGAAATGAATCTATTGAAGTATCAGGACGATTTGGGGAATCATACCAACCCCTCATTACATGGAGTCAAAATATCATCGCTGATGCCAATAAGGTGAATCAAATATGGCCAGAATTTAAAGTTGAAGGTGATGCTAAAATCCAATATACATTGAGATTGACGCCTGTTTATTCAACTGATCAACCAGTAGAAAAGCTAATATATGAACAAGACGATTTAGACGCTCCCATAGAACTACCTGCTCGTCCTTATCAAACATATGTGAGTGTATCAATCAAAGCTAAAGGTAAAGGAACATTATTTATAGGTGCTATTCATAAACGTTGGTCACGCTTGGAATTAGGGCAGTTCATATTAGGCGGAAAACGATATAGTGATGAAAATAAGCAAGAGTTTATACATTACTTTCATCCTGGAGATTTAAAACCGCCACTCAATGTGTATTTTAGTGGGTATCGTACTGCTGAGGGCTTTGAGGGGTACTTTATGATGAAACGCATGAATGCTCCATTTATTTTAATAGCTGATCCTAGAATCGAAGGTGGTGCCTTTTACCTAGGGTCAGAGAATTATGAACAGGCAATCCGTAAGGTCATCCAAAATGCTTTGGATTATTTGGGATTTGCGAACAACCAATTAATTCTTTCAGGATTATCAATGGGATCATTTGGCGCACTTTATTACGCTACAAAATTAAATCCAGCGGCTGTTATTGTAGGAAAACCTTTGATAAATCTCGGTACTATTGCTAATAATATGAAACTCGTTCGTCCAAACGATTTTGGAACGTCACTTGATATTTTGCGATTGAATCAAAATGACATAACTAACAAAGATGTTGTTCAGTTAGATAATCATTTTTGGAAGCAAATTCAGCATAGTGATTTGTCAATGACAACATTTGCGATTGCTTACATGGAGCATGATGATTATGACAAATATGCATTTCAAGATTTATTGCCTGTTCTTACAAAACAACATGCACGTGTGATAAGTAAAAGAATTCCTGGTAGACATAACGATGATTCTGCTACTGTTACTCATTGGTTTATTAATTTTTATCATTTAATCATGGAAGAGCGATTTGGGAGGGTGACACATGCAAGAAGATAGGAAATTTGAAGTCAAATGGCGACTAGTTAATTCATCAACGTTTATGTATGGTACAAAGTTACGTTTTAATCAAGATAATATCTATTTTGAGAACCCTTTGATGCCATCCGGTACAATCATTCACAGTTGGTATATGTTAACTGATTTTGCAGAAGACCGTGTAAGCCCTAAGCTACCTATTTTAAAAAAAGGGCACCAATATCAATTTCAATTTAATTTTGAAGTTGAACCTAAGGGTGCGGCTTATTTTAAAATGAAATTTTATCGTAAGAATAAAGAAATTCTTAGTCACCAAATTTTAAAAAATAAAAAAGAAAATATTGTCTATCCTAGAGAAGCATATTCATATGATTTAGAACTTATTAATGCTGGCATGAATCATTTATCTTTTCGCAATATAATTGTGCAAGAATTAAGAGAAGATAGTAATCAAGCTTACGAGGCAACGAAATATATAGATCCTGAGAAAAAACTTAAAGTAATTAATCAAATAATAACCAATATAAGGACACATCATCTAGACTCATCAAACTATCACAGGAGTGATATGAATGGCTAAAGGTGTCAACCAAATTATTAATAATATTAGGTTAAGAAAATTGCGTAAAATATTAAATCAAATTAATGCGTTGAGTGAGGAATTCTCAAATTTTAGTGATGAAGCACTTCAAGCGAAGACAAAAGAATTTAAAGTTTATTTAAATGATAATAAATCTTCACTCAATCACATTCTGCCACAAGCTTATGCCACAGTTAGAGAAGCTTCCAAGCGAGTTTTAGGTATGTATCCAAAAGATGTGCAGATTTTAGGAGCAATCGCTATGCATCAGGGGAATATTGCAGAAATGCAAACAGGAGAAGGTAAGACGCTTACAGCTACCATGCCTCTGTACTTAAATGCACTTACAGGTAAAGGTGCTTATCTAATCACAACAAATGATTACTTAGCAAAACGCGATTTTTTAGAAATGAAACCACTATATGAATGGCTAGGCTTGTCTGTATCATTAGGATTTGTGGACATTCCAGAATACGAATACGCTGAAAATGAAAAATATGAACTGTACCACCATGACATTGTTTACACGACTAATGGGCGATTAGGATTTGATTATTTAATTGATAATTTAGCTGATGATATTCGTGCCAAATTTTTACCGAAATTAAACTTTGCTATTATTGATGAAGTCGATTCTATTATATTAGATGCTGCCCAAACGCCTTTAGTTATTTCTGGTGCACCACGTGTACAATCTAATTTATTTCACATCGTTAAAACGTTTGTTGAAACACTTGAGAAAGATAAAGACTTCATAGTTAATTTTAATAAAAAAGAAGTGTGGCTCACTGATGAGGGCTCGGAAAAAGCAAACCATTATTTCAAAGTGAATAATATATACCAACAGCAATATTTTGATTTAGTGAGGATGATTCATTTATCGCTTAGAGCTAAGTATTTATTCAAATATAATTTAGACTATTTTATTTTTGATGGTGAGATTGTGCTTATAGATAGAATCACTGGTCGTATGCTACCTGGAACAAAGCTTCAGTCTGGTTTACATCAAGCTATAGAGGCTCTGGAAAATGTTGAAATTTCTCAAGATATGAGTGTGATGGCAACCATAACATTCCAAAATTTATTTAAACAATTTGATGAATTTTCAGGTATGACTGGAACAGGTAAATTAGGGGAAAAAGAATTCTTTGATTTATATTCAAAAGTTGTTATAGAGATTCCGACGCACAGTCCGATTGAACGTGATGATAGACCCGATAGAGTATTTGCTAATGGTGACAAAAAGAACGATGCAATTTTAAAGACAGTGATTGATATACATGAATCTCAACAACCTGTGTTACTAATTACACGTACTGCAGAAGCGGCAGAATATTTTTCAGCTGAGTTATTTAAACGTGATATACCTAACAATTTATTAATCGCTCAAAATGTAGCTAAAGAGGCACAAATGATTGCTGAGGCGGGACAATTATCTGCAGTTACTGTTGCTACAAGTATGGCAGGGCGTGGAACTGATATAAAGTTATCAAAAGAGGTTCATGATATCGGTGGCTTAGCAGTGATAATTAATGAACATATGGATAACAGTCGTGTTGACCGTCAATTAAGAGGGCGCTCAGGTCGCCAAGGAGATCCTGGATATTCACAGATTTTTGTATCACTTGATGATGATTTAGTAAAACGTTGGAGTAACTCTAACTTGGCAGAAAATAAAAATCTCCAAACGATGGATGCATCTAAACTAGAAAGTAGTGCACTCTTTAAAAAACGTGTAAAGTCAATTGTTAATAAAGCGCAACGTATATCTGAAGAGACTGCTATGAAAAATAGAGAAATGGCAAATGAATTCGAAAAAAGTATTAGTGTTCAACGAGATAAAATTTATGCTGAACGTAATCACATACTTGAAGCAAGCGATTTTGATGATTTTAATTTTGAACAGCTTGCACGAGATGTGTTTACAAAAGACGTTAAAAATCTTGGCTTAAGTAGGGAACGTGCACTTGTGAATTATATATACGAAAACTTAAGTTTTATCTTTGATGAAGATGTATCAAATATTAATATGCAAAATGATGAAGAAATCATACAATTCTTAATACAACAATTTACTCAACAATTTAACAATCGTTTAGAAATTGCGACGGATTCATATTTAAAACTTCGTTTCATTCAAAAATCAATCTTGAAAGCGATAGATAGCGAATGGATTGAGCAAGTAGATAACTTACAACAACTTAAAGCCAGTGTAAACAATCGACAAAATGGACAGCGTAATGTCATTTTTGAATATCACAAAGTGGCTCTTGAAACGTATGAATATATGTCTGAAGATATAAAAAGGAAGATGGTTAGAAATTTATGTTTAAGTATTCTAACCTTTGATAAGGACGGAGATATGGTCATTCATTTCCCATAAACAAAGAGGTGTTAGACATGACGATTTATAATATCAATTTTGGAATCGGTTGGGCCAGTAGTGGTGTTGAATATGCACAAGTGTATCGAGCAAAACTATTAAGGCAATTACCTTATCCAACAAAATTTATATTTTTAGATTTTATTCAATCAGAAAATATTCAAACACTAACAAGCAACATAGGGTTTAAAGATGATGAAGTTATTTGGCTATATCAATACTTCACAGACGTAAAAATCGCTCCTACAACGTACACAGTTGATGATTTAATTTCAGAGTTAGGTAATGAGGTTACTCGAAAAGAACAAAACGGTAAAGTATTACGACTCTATTTAAATAATCAGCAAACATTCGTAACCTGCTATTTAAAAAATGCTAACGAACATTACGTTGATCGTGCGGAGTTTGTAGTGAATGGAATGTTAATTAGGAAAGATTTTTATAGCTATGTAAGAACATTCTCGGAGTATTATGCTCCTTTTAACAATAAAGCTAAAATATATATGCGTCAATTTTATAATGAAGATGGATCAATTGCATACCGCGAATATATAGATGAAGATGAACATGTTTTTGTGTTTGATGATGTACGTTTATACAGTAAACAAGCACTCGTCGCATACTTTATACGCCAATTGCGATTGGATTCAGATGATATCATTATTATTGATCGAGCAACTGATGTGGGACAAGCCATATTAGAAAACAAGGGATCCAGTAAAGTTGGCGTAGTCGTTCACGCTGAACATTTCAGTGAAGGGGCGACTGATGGGACTCACATTTTATGGAATAATTATTATGAGTATCAATTCGAAAATGCACAGTATATTGATTTCTTTATCACAGCGACAGATTTGCAAAGGCATACACTAAGTGAACAATTTAAACAATATAAGAATGATTGCCCACGTATACGTACAATTCCAGTAGGTAGTATAGAATCGTTACAATATCCTGAAAAAGAAAGAAAACCATATTCCATCATAACCGCATCACGTCTTGCTAACGAAAAACATGTTGATTGGATAGTGGAAGCTGTGATTAAAGCTAAAAATCAGTTACCTCAATTGAGTTTTGATATCTACGGACAAGGAGAAGAACAAGAAAAAATTAAAAATATTATTATCAAACATCGTGCTGAGGATTACATACAAATTAAAGGACATAGAAATCTTCGTACAATATATCAGCAATATGAATTATTCATAGCTGCCTCACAAAGTGAAGGATTCGGACTGACATTAATGGAAGCGGTTGGCTCAGGTTTAGGTATGATTGGATTTGATGTGAATTATGGCAGTCCGACATTTATACGACATCATCAAAATGGCTATTTGATACCGATAGATTTTGAACAAGCGTCTACTGATGATATCACAACTCAAATCGCTCATATGATTATTCGATATTTTAAAGATGGTCCCATAAGGGCACATGAGGTATCGTATAACATTGCAGAATCATTTAAAACATCGCATATTGTTGACCTATGGAGACAACTCATTGAAGAGGTGCTATATGATTAATTTATTCGAAAATTATAATCAAGAAACACAGGAATTACATCACTCTCTTAAGCATGCTGGTTACAATCACTTTACGATTGTAATTAATGATGATGGTTTTTTACCTGATGATGTGACGTCGCCGTATCGTTTTTTCGCAGCATATCAAATTTATGAAGATGATACCCCTGCTTTTTTTAATGATATTGATACGCCTCCTTTTTGGGAAATTAAAGGAGATGCGACAATGGCTACCATTACAGATATGGGTGAGCTTAGAGGTAAAATCTTTTATAAGGAACATTATAAGACACGGGTAGTTAGCCATGTAGAGTGGCTTGATTCAAAACAGCGTTTGCGTTCGGTTGATTATTATACAAAAGAAGGATTTAAATTTGCTGAAACAGTTTACGATTTGTTAGGTAATGCAATATTAAAAAAGTATAAGACACGTGAAGGTAAAGAAGTGATTTATGAGAATTATGTAACTAACGATGTAGTTGTAGAATATGAAGGGAAATCTTATTTTTTTGAGTCATATACAGAGTGGATTAAATTTTACTTGAGTGAAATGGGCGTTGAGATAAAAGAAGTTATATTTAATACTTTATCAACACCATTTTTAGCAATTTATTATTTACCGACATTGAAAAAAGGTATTTTATTTTGGCAAGAGCAATCTCATGGTTATATCCCAGGAAATATGAAAGTCATGTTATCACAAAACCTTCAAAGTCGCTTTGCCGTTATTGTTCCTAATCAAAATGAATATAAATTGATCAAAGAACAACTATCTAGAGAAGAACAACAGAAAGTATATGCATCTGGTTACTTATATGGCATGTATAAACGGAATCACTATTCTAAGAATGTATTAACATTAACAAATTCAGATCAAATACCACATGTTGAAACGTTGATACGTTTGCATAAAGATTATCAATTTCATATAGGCGCTAAAACTGAGATGTCTTCAAAATTATTAAGTTTATCACAATATGAAAATGTTAAATTATATCCAATAATTAAAGATCAAACAGTTCAAACCTTATATCAACAATGTGATATCTATTTAGATATTAATGAGGGAAACGAAATAGGGAATGCTGTAAGAAGCGCATATAATCATCAATTGTTAATTATGGGATATAAAGAGGTTGTTCATAATCAAGATTTCGTTGCAATAGAAAACCAGTTTCTTGTAAATGATATAAGTCAGTTGAGTAACGCTTTGAAAGAGATAGGGAATCATCGTGGTCAATTTGAAACACGTTTAGCACTACAACAACGTCATGCTAATGCTGTGTCGGTATCAACATTTAAATATGCATTAGTACAAGCATTAAGTGGTTAATCATTAGTATTTTTGTATCGAAACTTACAATATTGTAATTGTATTCCATATCACTTAAATGAATACTCAGAATGTGTTTATATTTAAATTGAGGTGATTGATTGTATGGAAAATTTTGATAAAAGCTATCATGATAAAACGGATGATATGTTAGGGGCTTTAAGTTATCTAAGTGTATTTTTTGCACCTGTATTGTTTCCATTAATCGTATGGATTGTTGGACAACCACCAGCATCTACGTATTCAAGAAATGCATTATTTAACCATATATTGAGTTGGGTGTGTTTGGCATTAGGACTTATATCATTTGCTGCTGGACTATCCTTGATTGATTCGACAAATGGAGTTGCTGTACTAGTGATAGGAGTAATTATTGGAGGTATTCTACTTATCGCTTCGCTTGTATTATTTATTATTAATATTGTGAAGGGTATCAAATTATTGATGCCTTAGTAAGACAGAATGAACAGAGTAATCAAGTTAATAATATTGGAACCTGATACATCAATCATATGTACAGGTTCTTTTCTTATTTTGATTGTAATTGAATGAACTGAGAGACTTATTTTGAATTCTTTATTATTGAAAAGGGAGTTAACACATTTGTTTTAGGGAGTGAGGATATGGAAACGGTATATTTTGCTGGTGGATGTCTCTGGGGAACTCAAGCTTTTTTTAATACGATTCCAGGAGTTATTCAAACAGAAGCTGGAAGGGCAAATGGAACGTCGAAATGTTTAGATGCTCCTTATGATGGCTATGCTGAATGTGTGAAGATACACTTTGATTCTGCAAAAACTTCAATACATATGCTGATGGATTATTTGTTTAAAATGATAAATCCTTATAGTTTAAATCAACAAGGTCAAGACAAGGGTCAAAAATATCGAACAGGCGTGTATAGTGAAAGTTCGAAGCATTTAAATGAAGCAAAAGACTACATTAAGCGCAGGGAAGACGCGAAAAAAGTAATGGTCGAAGTACAACCTCTAAGTAATTATGTGAAGAGTGCAGAAGAACATCAGAATCATCTTGAGAAATTTCCGGAAGATTATTATTTATGTCATGTTCCTCCAGCATTGCTTAATAAATACAAGAAATAATCATTGTCGTATTCATCTAGAATGTTGAATTGAATGCATTTGTTCTTCGCTGATAGATAACATAAAAGAAGCGGTAATTCCTTGATAAGATTAATAAGGAAATTACCGCTGTTACTTTATTTAATATATATTTATATGTTGAAGTACTTATTTTTTGCAAGAAAAAGTATCTAATAAGCTAAGTGTTGATAAACCTAATAAGTCTAAAGCATGTTGTGCACCTTTTTTACCATGCCCTGCTTCAAAATGTTTGTAAGCTGCAACACCAAGTACTGAAATTGCTGCAAGTGAGCCTAAGCGTGAAATATTTTTATTTAAAAAACTTGCAGCAAATAAACCAGCAGCTGCAGCTTCAACGCCACCTGCTAATTTAACTGAGTTTTCCGGTAAACCAAATGTATTAGTGAACGTATCAATCATACCTTGATCGCCTTTTAATTTAGGTTTACTTGCATCATATAATTCTTTAGCTAGTTTTAAATTTGTAGCATAACGTAAAATCATTAAAGATTCCTCCTATTTATCTGTAAATATGAATTCCTTCTAGACATCTCTTTTCCCTAAAATAAAAATTAAATGCACAATTTAACAGAAATGTTGTAATATATTAACGATTTAATCATAGGTTTGTGAAATATAGATATTAAAAGGTAATGGTAATCTTAAATTGAAGTAATCTGTATGTCAATTTTTCAGCTCTCATGTGTCTATAAAGAAATTAAATGTATACAAGTGTATTTATATTATTTTAATTTTTCGTCAATTTAAATATCTCTTTAGGTATTTGAAACAACCTGTCATAATAATCGTATTGATTAAAATTTAGAAAGGAGTATGGAAATCGATGGAAGAAAGTAAAAACTATAATCTCATTACGACAATCATGTTTATTTCAGGTATCATTGTAATGGCAAGTTTATATACGGCTCTACCTCTTACGGCAACTTTCGCAGAAGACTTTCATGTTCCTGAATCTATAGCAACTTTAAACGGTGTTTTATTCTCATTAACATATTCAATCAGTTGTCTATTTTATGGAACGATTTCTGAAAAGTATGGCAGAATTAAAACTATTTTAGTAGGTATGAGTGCATTAGTTATCATCTGTCTGATGATAGGTATTGTTCATTCATTTACAGTGTTATTAATATTAAGAGCACTACAAGGCGTATTTGCTGCATCATTTTCTCCTGTAGTCATGACTTATACAACTGAAACTTATCCACGTGTGAAACGTGTAACAGCAATTAGTTTTATCAGTACAAGTTTTATGTTATCAGGTGTGTTAGGGCAAAATATGAGTGAATTAGTCGTAAGTTATTTGAATTGGCAGTGGGTATATTTTATTTTAACAATCCTATATTTAATTCTCGTATTAGTTATTTATAAAAATGTACCTGAGAGTCCACATAAAAATCCTGATATACAACTCATTAAGTTTTTCAATAACTTTAAAGATTTCAAAGACAATCTTAAAGTTTTCTATTGTTTATTTATTTCACTAACATTATTGATTATGTTTATAAGTATGTATGATATTTTAAATGAATATGTCACATCACACCAAGTTGGGGGAGATATGTCTGTGTCCTCAATGATGAAATTGTTCGGTGTGATAGGCATGTTATTATCTCTATTAGCAGGGCGTGTAAGCAGTCGTATAGGTATGAAGCGCTTGATAACTATCGCATTAACAACATGTATTGTGTCGATCATACTCATGGGTGTGACTACGAATATTATACTTATTACAACATTTAGTGTGTTGTTTGTTGCAGGCATCGCATTTGCGATTCCTACTGTTATTTCAAAAGTAGGTGTAGTTGTGAAAAACAATCAAGGTTTCTTTTTATCTGTTAATACATTTGTATTATTCTTAGGAACAGCGATTGCACCTATTTTAATGTTATTTGTAGGCGAACTGTCTAACTTTTTCTTACAGTTTTTAATGATTGCTATTGTCGGACTGATTGCTTTAGTTGTATCAATATTTATGCCAGGTGATCAACGTTCTTGAAAATAGCTTCAAATGATAAAAGTAATATTGGTTGTTAAAAGTTATAAATATTATTTTTAACTTTTAACTATAATGAAATGATTGATAAATATTAGACAATGCTAAGTCAAGTCATGTAACCTTAAGTTGATAGAACGATTAACGATAGGGGTGGAATTAAAATGAATTATTCACCAAAACAAGGTGTTAAAAGTCATGGATTGCCACATGATCCGTTCAAAAGTAGCACCGTACCTAGACCTATAGGTTGGATTTCTACAGTATCTAAAGAAGGTAAAGATAACTTGGCGCCGTACAGTCAATATCAAAATCTTACATGGGATCCCCCAATGGTAATGTTTGCGGCTAATCAGTCAGTGCTTGGCGATCATGAAAGAAAAGATACAGTTAAAAATGCGGAAGAAACTGGTTGGTTTGTATGGAATATGGCAACATATGATTTGCGTGAAGCAGTGAATTTATCATCCAAAGCATTACCTCCAGAAGATGACGAATTTGACTTTGCTGGTGTGACGAAAGAATCGTGTATCGAAGCGCCTGGAAGTAGAGTAAAGGAATCACCTGTTCATTTTGAATGTGAATACGTTCAAACAGTAAGAATTCCCACTGGAGACCCTGTTTCAACTGTGGATATAGTCATCGGTCGTGTAGCACAAGTGCATATTGACGATAAAGTAATTATGGACAACGGAAAATTAGACGTTAAGTCAATCAGACCTATAGCACGTCTCGGTTATTATGATTACACGGTTGTCGATGAAATATTTGAAATGAAAGCACCTGCAGCGTCGAAAGAAGAATTGGCTGGACTAGAAGGTCGAAATTTTGACAACACTAATAAAGAATCATGATACATCAAAAAGAATGAAATCATTTTCATATTGAATTCGTCGTTCAGATTCATTAATGAGAACTAGAAATTTAAAAACTTGATATAAGCGTATTTTAAATTTACCTATACAAAGCCAATAGCTAAATATGCCTAGGGCAATGATGTCCTAGGCTCTTTTAATAATTACAAAATTTTTAAATACTATGTTTTGTTATAGAGATGTTGGTATGTTTTACAGCTTTGAAAAAAGATTATACGTAGCCATTAACAAAGTGACCGATTAAACTTAAGAGTCCTACTAAAAAAAGACATACACCGGGTATAAACATTTTTTCCTTAGCATCTATCGGTTTTGAATGATAGATAATTTGACTTAAAACGATAAGCACAACACCAATAATCATAGCGATGATTGATATGGTAAACATAAATAGTCCTCCTTCGGTGATGAGCAACTTTACATTTTATGAAGAAAAAATCTACTTACTTATACTATTCCCATTTTAACCTTTTTATAGTTGTTTTAAAGTGAAATTTTTTAAAAAGTATGAAATTGATTTAAAAAAAGATATTTTGTTTATGAAAAGTAAATATAATGAGGGATTGAAAATGAAAAACAGTGATTGTGGAAGTATGAGAATATATAAAAAGAGTAGAATAGAATTCAATTTGAATTCATTATTCTACTCTTTAATCGTGTATAGAATTATTTGCAAAGAGTTAGTTGTACGATTACAAGTTTTATTGCGCTGTAACGTCTAGCTGAACGTCAATATTACCACGTGTCGCTTTTGAGTATGGACAGAATTGATGTGCTTGCTCCACAAATTTCTCAGCATCTTGTTGGGACATATTTTCAAGTGTGACTTTAATATCTGCGCTAAGTTTAAAGCCATTGTCAGTATCATCTTTAAGTAATTCAATAGTGATTTCAACTTCTGGATTGGCATCACTTATTTTATTTTGAGATAAGATTAATGATAGCGCGCTATTAAAGCATGCACTATATCCAGCAGCAAATAATTGTTCAGGATTAGTATCGTTGCCTCCTTGACCACCCATTTTCTTAGGTGTTGCAAGGTTTTGAACAAATGTATTATCTGGACTAAAAACGCGACCATCACGTCCACCATTTGAAATCATTGTAGTTGAGTAAATAGAATTTGCCATTATAAAAACTCCTTGTTTTTGAATTACACTTAACTTAATATATTATTTAAATAATTAAGTGTGTAAAGAAGTGTAATACCAAATTACTAATAATTACAAGAAATTTGTTTTTTAAATTTGTTATTTTAGGTTCATTATCTACAAATCTATGAAATTATGTATTATAATGTGATATGTATATTTTTGATTAAATCATGTAAATCTATTTAAAGAATAATACAGATAACTTTATTAAAGGAGTATGTGTAAATGAAGAGAACAGATAAAATTGGTGTCTACCTCAAGCTGTCATGTTCTGCGTTGTTACTTAGTGGTTCGCTGGTTGGTTATGGCTTCACAAAAGATGCTTTTGCAGATTCAGAAAGTACATCATCAAATGTTGAAAATACTTCTAATAGTAACTCCATCGCTGACAAAATCCAACAAGCTAAAAATGATATTAAAGATTTGAAAGAACTTTCTGACGCAGATATCAAAAGTTTTGAAGAACGTTTAGATAAAGTCGATAATCAATCAAGCATTGACCGTATTATAAATGATGCAAAAGATAAAAATAATCACTTAGAATCGACAGACTCTAGTGCCACATCATCAAAAACTGAAGATGACGATACATCTGAAAAAGATAATGATGATATAACTAAAGACTTAGATAAAATTCTGTCAGATTTAGATTCAATTGCTAAAAATGTTGATAACCCTCAACAAGATGAAGGAAGTGTTTCTAAACCTAGCGACTCAACAACCGATGAAGAAGATGATTCAAATAATAAAGTACACGATACAAGTGCTAGTATACGTAATGCAACTACTGATGATTCTGAAGAGTCAGTTATTGATAAATTAGATAAAATCCAACAAGATTTTAAGTCTGACTCTAATAATAAGCCTTCTGAACAAAGCAATCAGCAAGCATCACCATCTAATAAAACAGAAAATAACAAAGAAGAATCTAGTAAAACAACAAACCAATCTGATAGTGATAGTAAAGACGATAAAAGTAATGATGGTCGTCGCTCAACATTAGAACGTCTAGCATCAGATACTGATCGAATTAGGGATTCAAAAAATCAACATGTCACAGATGGAAAACAAGATATACAAGCAATTACACGTTCACTACAAGGTAGTGATAAGATTGAAAAAGCACTTGCTAAGGTACAAACTGACAATCAATCACTAGATTCTAATTATATAAATAATAAATTAATGAATTTAAGAGCACTAGATACAAAAGTAGAGGATAATAACACTTTATCTGATGATAAGAAACAAGCGCTTAAACAAGAAATTGATAAAACTAAGCAAAGTATTGACCGACAAAGAAATATTATTATAGATCAACTCAATGGTGCTAGTAATAAAAAACAAGCAACCGAAGATATCTTAAATAGTGTTTTTAGCAAAAATGAAGTAGAAGATATAATGAAACGTATTAAAACAAATGGCCGAAGTAATGAAGATATCGCTAATCAAATTGCCAAGCAAATCGATGGTCTTGCATTAACTTCTAGTGATGATATTTTAAAATCAATGTTAGATCAATCTAAAGATAAAGAAAGTTTAATTAAACAACTGTTGACGACACGACTTGGTAATGATGAAGCAGATCGTATTGCCAAAAAATTGTTAAGCCAAAACTTGTCGAATTCTCAAATCGTAGAACAATTAAAACGTCATTTTAATAGTCAAGGAACAGCAACAGCTGATGATATATTGAATGGTGTGATTAATGATGCTAAAGACAAAAGACAAGCGATTGAAACAATATTACAAACCCGTATCAATAAAGACAAAGCTAAAATTATCGCTGATGTTATTGCGCGTGTACAAAAGGACAAATCAGATATCATGGATCTCATTCACTCTGCGATTGAAGGCAAGGCAAATGATTTATTAGATATAGAAAAACGAGCAAAACAAGCTAAGAAAGACTTAGAATATATTTTAGATCCTATAAAGAATAGACCATCCTTGTTAGATCGTATTAACAAAGGTGTCGGTGATTCTAATTCAATATTTGATAGACCAAGTTTACTTGATAAACTTCACTCAAGAGGATCTATTCTTGATAAATTAGATCATTCGGCACCGGAGAATGGATTATCTTTAGATAATAAAGGTGGCCTTTTAAGTGATCTATTTGACGACGATGGTAATATTTCATTACCAGCGACAGGTGAAGTCATCAAACAACATTGGATGCCAGTGGCTGTTGTACTCATGTCATTAGGTGGGGCGCTCATCTTTATGGCTCGTAGAAAAAAACACCAAAATTAATTTGAAAATGATATATAGTAATAGACATCATCAATCTTATGTGTAGTTAAACAATTACACAGTTAATGATTGAGTTGTCGCAATGCTTACTCAAAGTTTATAACAAGAGTCAGTATAAAAGAGTAGGACTAAGAATTTAAAATCAATTCTGTCCTACTCTTTTTTGACATGCAATAATGATCGTTATATATAATGAATAATATACTTTTAGAAATCACTTGAGAAAAATATAAAAAATGGACTTTTAAATGTAAACTTACTCTAATATAGTTATTGAATATAAAATAAGCACAAAGATGCATTGTAAATTTGAATACATCTTTGTGCTATTATTTTGTGGATAATACCTCAAATAATTTTAAATTTTTACTATTTACCTTTAATGTAATCTAAATCTTGAGCATCTTCTGCATCAATAGTTCTGAATGAAATGACACCTAATCCTTTAACATTTGATTCAGAAATAACAATTGAACCGTCGTCATTAACTTTTTCAACGAAAGCAACATGACCATACTGTGTATCAGCACCTAATTGTCCAGCTTCAAACACAACTGCAGTATGATTTTTAGGTGTGTGCGTTACCGTATAGCCTTCACTTTCAGCACGGTTATTCCAATTATGAGCATCACCTAAGTCACCAGAAATGGATGAATCAAATTGATTCATACGGTGGTACACATACCAAGTACATTGACCATGTGGGTAAGGTGATGTACCGGAAGTTTCAGTAAATGGTTTGAAGTCATTACCAGACACATCTGTACCTATTGATTTGTTGTATTTCTTCATGTTAGGCATTTTTTCTTTGTCAAAAGATGTTAAATGATAATGTTTAATAATACTATTTAATTTTTTAGAATAATTAGGATCTGTGGCGTATGAGCGTGACAGATGTGAAGTAGCATCTTTATATGATAGAGCTTCACTCTTCCAAGTTGGTTTATAAATTGACGGATTACCATCGATACCATGTTTGATTAAATCTGCATAATCTTCAAGAGATTGTTTAGTACTTGGGTATTTACGGAAACCTGCTTGGATACTAAACATATGATTACTGCTATCAGCTTCTAAAGTATTAAAAGTTACAGATTGTCCTTTGTAGTCACCTTTGATTCCAAACAAGTTATGATTTGGTGATTGTGCAAGTGAACTTTTTCCAGAGTCAGATTCTAAAATGGCTTGAGCAATCATAACTGATGCATATATATCTTGGTCTTTTCCAATCTGATGCGCATCTTTAGCAATTGATTGAATGAAATCACGTGTGTCTTGACTGTCAACAACATTAAATGAATCAGAAGATAAGTCACCATTGTCTAATTCAGGTAGTTGTTGGAAAAGACTTGTAGAACGTGTATTTGAGCGTTTAATGTCATCCTCAAATGATTGTGCAGGTTTTGATTGATGTTTTAATTCATCATCTGTTGGTAATTGTGGATTCTTGTCAGTATGATCACTTTGAGATGTTTTAGTGTGACTTGTATTCTTGCTTTTATTGTAATCTTTTTCTGTTTTCTTAGCATCCTGACTATATTCATCTAAAATAGAGTCTAATGCTGAATCTGTAATACTAGAATATTTCTTGTTATGTTCTGAGCTATCATCATTCGCTTGAGTTTGTTTTTGCTCAGAAGAAGATTGATTTTTGTTTGTATCTACGTCTTCGCCTTCTTGATCTTCTTTATCCATTTCTCCAAGTAAATCACTGACGTCAGAATCGGCTTGGTGGTTAGTTGTCTTTTCTTTTTCATTGTTTGATGGTTCTTGATCTTGTTCAGCAGACGACTGTGAGTGATTTTGATGTTGTGATGGTTGTTTTGCCTGATCTGCTTGATCTACTTGATCTTTTTCGTCATTAGAAGAATGGTTTGTCTTTTGTGGCTGTTCGTAATCTGTTATATCAGAATCGAAATCAAATAAATTTTGGATGAGTGACGTTAAACTAAAACTATCTTCGTATCTATTCGGTTCCCAGTATTTAGAAAAATCTATTGACTGAGACTTAAAATTATCATAAAGTTGATCAACTAAATTATCATCTTTCATTTTATAGTTGCGATGTGTTGAGTCAGCTGATAATGATTTATTAGAGTCTTTGTCCTTGCTGTCAGAAGCGCTTTTTTTATCATCAGAATCGTGTTTAGAATCATCGTTGTTAAATTCATCTTTTTCAGATTGCTTTGATGTTTCTTTTTGTGCTTGATGTTGTTCCATTTTATCTGAACTTGTATTTTTATTAGATGAATCTTCAGCAAAAGCTGTTTGTGTAGCGAAGGTTGGCGTGATAAGCGCCGTCGATAGTAAATATACTAAAAATTTATTTTTCTTCATCTTATGTGTGCTCCCTTGAAAATTATTTTTAGTTATTGTCATAACAAATGAGAATTTGATATAATTTATCTTATGGTTTATAAAGTTGACAAGTATCAACAAAAATGAATTACGCCTTAATGTAAATATTATACTAATCAACATTAGAAAAATAAATCCTTTTAATCAAATTTTAATATAATATGTGTATCATTTTTACGTAAGCAAAAAAATATGCACATTTAAGTAATCATCTGTAAGGAAATGTATTACAATAAAAAAGAATAATGATAAATAGGAGTGTGAAAATGAAAAACGCACTAAAACTTTTTATCACGGATTTAAAAAGAGTTGCTAAAACACCAGGGGTATGGGTCATCTTAGCTGGTTTAGCAATTCTTCCTTCATTCTATGCATGGTTTAACCTCTGGGCTATGTGGGACCCGTATGGTCATACAGGACATATCAAAGTTGCCGTAGTGAATGAAGACCAAGGTGAAAAAGTTCGTGGTAAGAATATTAATGTAGGAAATAAAATGGTCAAAACTTTAAAGAAGAATGATAGTTTTGACTGGCAATTTGTAAGTAGAGAAAAAGCTGACCATGAAATTAAGATGGGAAAATATTATGCAGGTATTTATATACCGAAGAAATTTACACATGAAATCACTGGTACTTTAAGAAAACATCCTCAAAAGGCGGATATAGATTTTAAAGTAAATCAGAAGATTAATGCCGTAGCAGCTAAATTAACTGATACGGGATCGTCGTTTGTGATTGATAAAGCAAATAAACAATTTAACAAAACCGTAGCAACCGCTTTACTTTCTGAAGCTAACAAAGTCGGACTATCAATTGAAGATAATGTACCTACAATCAATAAAATTAAGAGTGCTGTATATCAAGCTAATAATTCATTGCCTAAAATTAATCAATTTGCAGACAAGATTATTGAACTAAATAAACATCAAGATGATTTGGATGCTTATGCTAATCAATTTAGAAGTTTAGGAAAGTATAAAGGGAATGTATTAGATGCTCAAGAAAAACTTAATGCTGTTAATTCGTCTATTCCGGCGCTTAATGAAAGGGCTAAGTTGATTCTTGCACTTGATAGCTACATGCCTAATATTGAAAGAATTTTAAATGTTGCTGCTAATGATGTTCCAGCACAATTCCCTAGAATCAATAGAGGTGTTGATATTGCAAGTGAAGGTATTGATGCAGCGAGCGGTCAGTTAAATGATGCAAAAGGTTATTTGACTCAAGCTAAAGCGAGAGTGGGAGACTATCAAGAAGCAGCGGGCCGCGCTCAAGATGTGAACAACCAAGCAAATCAAAATTTAAGAAATCAAGCATCAACTACACCCCAAAGCGCTATAAAATCATCTCATTCGGAAGGGAAGAGTCATTCAAACATTAAAACAGTACCTGTGAGTCAATCAGGTGAGAATCAACCCGTATACAGTGATAACATTTTATCTAACAGTGATGTAAAATCAATGAATACAGCTTTAACAGAAGCTTTATTATCATTATCTAATCAAACAGATCAACAAGCACAAGCTACCCAACAAGACGTTAAATCATTAAAAAATATAGCATATGGTGTCATCGCTTCAGATAAACCATCAGAGTTTAAAGAACCATTAAAAAATATAAAATCACGCTTAGAAAACGCATCTAAGTATAATCAACAATTTATAGATATCTTGTCAGAGTTGGAAAAAAGTGAACATGTTGATTTATCTAATGAAATTAAGCAAGTGAAAGAAGCAAACAATAGCATTAATGATAATTTAAAAAGTACCAATCAATTAATAGATGCATTGTCAAATGGTAGCTCTGGACAATTAGAAGCAGTCAATGTATTACGTGACTTACCTAACTTAAATAAAAGGTTAGATACATTACGAAATTACATTAAAAAAGAACTTAATCGTAATTTACTAGCTGTTTCTAATGAGATTACTGATCAACTTAATAAAGGTCAAAATACATTATCGACAATCCAGTCTAAATTAAATACTATTAACCGAGTGATTAACGCTGGTCAAGATATTTTAAATAGCGGTAAAAAGAGAATTGATACGATTCAAACTGCATTGCCAGCGATCGAAAACGCATATATAAATGCAATGAGAACTGCACAGGCTTACTTCCCAACAGCTAAAAAAGATGTCGCGAAAGCCGCAGACTTTGTACGTAATGACTTGCCTGGATTAGAGAGAGAATTAGCCAATGTAACACAGTCTGTAAACCAAAAAATACCATCTTTATTTAGTCGTTATGATAATGCTGTAGATTTATTAAACGAGAAACAGCCTCAAGCTAAAGAAGCACTTGCTTCGCTTGCCGATTTCTCAGAAAATAAATTGCCAGATGTTGAGAAAGACTTGAAAAAAGCAAATAAAATCTTCAAAAAGTTAGATAAAGATGATGCTGTAGATAAGTTAATAGATACACTGAAAAATGATTTGAAGAAACAGGCGGATATTGTTGCTAACCCTATTAATAAAAAAACGACAGATGTGTTCCCAGTAAAAGATTATGGTTCTGGTATGACGCCATTCTATACTGCATTGTCTATTTGGGTTGGAGGATTATTAATGGTTAGCTTATTATCTGTGGATAACAAACACGAACACTTACAACCTATTATGACGAAGAGACAAGTGTATCTTGGTAAATCTGGTTTCTTTTTCTTATTAGGTATCATACAGGCATTAATAGTATCTATCGGTGATTTAGTTATCCTTAAAGCATCGATAGAATCACCGATATTATTTGTCTCTGTTGCCGTGTTTAGTTCACTCGTATTTAACTCGATCATTTACACATCTGTATCATTGTTAGGTAACCCTGGTAAGGCTGTTGCTATTATCTTACTTGTGTTACAAATTGCTGGTGGAGGAGGTACATTCCCAATTCAAACAACGCCAGAATTCTTCCAAGCGATATCTCCATATTTACCATTCACGTATTCTATCGACGCATTACGTGAAACAGTTGGAGGTATAGTTCCAGAGATACTGATTACGAAAGTGATTATTTTAGGTTTATTCGGAATTGGATTCATGGTTGTAGGTTATTGCTTGAAACCTGTGACTGACCCTATTATCCGTAAAATTGCTGAAAAAGCTGACGAAAGTAAAGTAACTGAATAAAGATCAACGATTTTACTTAATTAATGTCAGAACAGTATGATTTAAAATGATACTTACAGGAAAACATGTTGTATTGTTCTTATCTTAGAAAGATAAGTTAAAAAACGGTTATTCACCTTAACAGAAGGTGGATAACCGTTTTTGTTTATCCTAAGTTTAACAGTGACAGATTTTATTGCTATAGAAACAGGCACAGTTGTAATTATCGATGCTTCTCTTATATGAAAGAAAAATCTATGATTAAGTCAGTTCAAGTAACATGATGTTTTATTCAATTGATTTAAATTAAAAATTGATGCAACACGTTTATTTAAGATGCCTCATCTTTACTAAAACTGACTATTATATCCATATTACCAACAAAGTTAATATATTGATCTTCAGAAGTTAAAATAAAATGATCGCCCTTATCGATTTTATATACTTCGTTATTGATTGAAACTTGCCCGTGTCCGTTAATCATTGACACTAAGCAATAAGTGTGTGGTTTTTGAAAATCTAATATGTCTTTGATAGACCATTCTTCAACCGTAAAGAAATGATTAGAAACAAATTGAGTGTATTGATTGCCATTTATCATTTCAGTCTTAGGTGTTGTATTAGGTTCAGTTGTAGTGATATCAATGACATCCTTACTTTGGTTTAAATGTAATTCACGCGTATGACCATTTTTATCTTTTCGGTCATAATCGTATATACGATATGTTGTATCTGAGGATTGTTGGGTTTCCAAAATGAGTATTCCGGAACCAATAGCATGAACTGTACCGGCTGGTACATAAAAGAAGTCACCCGGCTTAACAGGTACATGTTTAAATAAATAGTCGAATTGATGATGATCAATCATATGTTCAAGTTCATTTTTACTTGTAGCATTTACACCATAGATAATTTCAGCACCAGGTTGAGCGTCTAAAATATACCAACATTCAGTTTTACCGTATTCGCCTTCATGTTTAAGTGCATATTCATCATCAGGATGTACTTGTACTGACAAACGATCATGTGCATCTAGAATTTTAGTGAGAAGTGGAAAATCTTTACGTGAGTCATTTCCGAAAAGTGCTTTATCCTCGTCCCAAACTTGTTTTAAAGATTTCCCCTTATGTTTTCCGTTAAGAATTGTGTTAGGACCGTTTTTATGTGCGGAAATTGCCCAGCATTCACCGGTAAAATTATTCGGAATATCGTAACCAAATTGAGTGAGATTGGTGCCACCCCATAAACGTTCTTGAAATACGGGTTGAAGAAAAAGTACCATTTGTCATACGCTCCTTTATATCTCTTTTAAAATATTAAATATTTCATCACGACTTTGAGCATGAATTAAATCATCACGAGTAGTATCTTTCATGAGCGTTCGTGATAAACGTTGTAGCAGTTTTAAATGTGTATCGTTATTATCATTGGGAACTGCTATAAGGAAAATGAGCTGAGGATTTGATTCATCTAGACTTTCCCACTCTACACCTACTTTATGATTTAATACAGCGACGATAGGACGTTTAACTGCATGAGATTTAGCATGTGGTATTGCAACATTCATTCCGATAGCAGTTGTTGACTCAGCTTCTCGTTTAAGGACTGCGGTTCTTACCTCTTCTATATTCGTAATGTAATGACGATGGCATAACTTTGTAAGTAATCTATCAATCGCTTGATCTCTGGTCATTGGTTCCTTGGTAATTTCAATGAGTGATTTATCGAACACCATATGATGTGAGGATTGTGTAGTGTGATTAATAGATTGGTCATCAGAAAATACATTGTCAGTTCCAACAGAAGTATCATTTCCACTACTGCTTTTTGCTATAGCAGGGGTGTGACGTTTAAATAACAAGACTGTCAACATGGTTACTAAGCTTCCAACGACAACAGCTACAAAGAACCATAAAATATTACTGATTCCACCTAGTACAGCGACAATAGGACCTCCATGAGCAACTTTATCACCGACACCTCCAATGGCCGCTATCACTGAAGCAATCATTGCACCAATCATATTAGCTGGAATGATTCTTAGAGGATCTTGTGCAGCAAAAGGGATTGCTCCTTCAGTGATACCAAATAATCCCATCGTAAATGATGCTTTACCCATTTCTTGTTCTGCTTTATTAAATTGGTGTTTACGAACAAACGTTGCTAAACCTAAACCTATCGGTGGTGTACATACTGCAACAGCAACCATTCCCATCACAGTGTAGTTGCCTTCAGCAATTAATGCAGAACCGAATAAGAATGCTACTTTGTTAACTGGACCTCCCATATCAAAAGCAATCATCGCGCCAATAATAAGAGCAAGAATAATGATGTTAGCCCCTTGCATTCCTTTTAACCATGATGTTAATGCACCAAAAATATTCGAAATTGGTGCGCCTATTACAAATATAAAAATGAGACCAACTATTAATGAAGATAGAATAGGTATAATGATGATAGGCATAATAGGGGCCATAGCTTTGGGAACTTTAATCTGTTTAATCCATTTTGCAATATAGCCCGCTAAGAAACCTGCGACGATACCACCAAGGAAACCGGCTCCTGCTTCACTTCCATATAAACTACCATCTGCAGCAATGGCACCACCAATCATACCTGGAACAAGACCAGGTTTATCAGCAATACTCACCGCGATATAACCTGCAAGGATGGGAACCATAAATTTAAACGATAAACTACCAATATTTTCAATAGATTTCCAAAATGAATCTTCGGGGATAACTAATCCTTTTGGAGTGGTGTGTCCTCCAAGAGTTAAGGCAATAGCTATGAGTAAACCGCCAACGACGATAAATGGCACCATGAAGGATACACCATTCATTAAATGCTGATACACCATTTGAATATTACTTTTATGAGATTTTTCTTGATCTCTAGACATATTTGTAGAAATATTTTGATCATGGTAAATTTGTGCATCTTGGTCAATCACACGCTGTATTAATTCCTTGGGTCTATGAATACCTTCACGTACACTTTCATTGATAAGAGGTTTACCATTAAATCTTGATAAATCTACCTGTCTATCGGCAGCAATGATGATTCCATCAGCTTCTTTGATTTCTTTAGAAGTGAGCACATTTTCTGCTCCGACGCCTCCTTGAGTTTCAACCTTAATATCAACGCCCATATCTTTTGCCGCTTGTTCTAATTTTTCTTGAGCCATATATGTATGAGCAATTCCATTTGGACATGATGTAACTGCAAGTATTTTCATAGTATGCACGCTCCTTTTCCTAACAATAATTGTAAACGCATACATTTAAGCGTAAAAAAGAATAATTGCCGTCAATAGTGGCAATTATTCTTTAAAACGTGCATACAAAGTGTTTTTTAGTTGTAAATCATCTAAAAGACATAATTGATGGATGTCATCTTCTTCTAATTGAGCAATTGTTTGTATAATTTTACGGTTAATATTTAAATCTTTTTTACTCATTGCTAAAAAGAAAACAAGTTTAACTTTATGTTGTTTCCATGTTATAGGTTGAGAAGGTTTAAATATAATCATGTGTGATTTTAGTACTTTTTCAGGGTTGCCGTGCGGGAGTGCTATCCCTTTACCTATATATGTTGAGGATTGTTTTTCGCGATCTATTGCACTTTCTATATAGCCATCTAGAGTTGCATGATGATAATCTAAAATTTCTTTGGATTTCTCAAAAATTGGAAGAATGTGATTTGAATGATTCAGTTTGAAATTGGACTCAACACTCAACTGAATTTTTGATAATATATCATCTTTTGATAATGGGTTTTGCATGGTTTTTACAAAGAATTCGATTTTTTTAGCATCGTCATCTGAAAATAAAGGTGATACTTGTATGACTTTAGGTATCTGTAAAAGTTGACTTGTATCAAAATCATGAGTAGTAATTAATAAGTCAATACCTTCAAAATGATAGTCGTTAATATCTTCAAGTTTTAATGTATCTACGATTTGTATTGCATGATTAAGTTGTTTGATTTTCTCAGCAAGTAACGTTGAGATGCCTAAACCATAATAACAAGCAATTACAACATGAATATGTGATGACTTATGACGTTCGATAGAAGACTGAAAATGTATAGTTAAAAAGGCAATCTCGTCTTCGCTTAATTGGATATTGGTATCTTGTGATAATTGTCGAATACTATCATATAGTGTATTAAAGACAAAGGGATATAGTCGTTTGATTTGACTTGTTAATGGATTATTTAGATACACATGACGCATTATTCGCAAATATGTACGACTAAAGTGGACGTTCATATTATCTTTTAAAATTGTATCTTGTGAAAAGGGAAAACCAATATGCTGCTCCATTAATTCAATGAGGCGATCGATATAACTTTGAATAAATAGTTGTTGTATCCCTAAATCAAACTTATTGAAATGGTAGCTAATAAAAAAGGAAAAGCATTCGCTTGTTTTATTGTTAAGTTGATATCCAAGCGTTTCGTTGATATCTTTTATACACTTTTTCGCAATAGTTAAAGATTCTGTATCAGTGCTCCAATCTTCTTCCTCTGGTTGAGAATGTTTAATAATTAAAATTAGATGCACAAGTAATTGTTGTATTTTATTTTCAGAAGTTGATAATTGATGATTATCTATATGCTTTGAGATAATTTGTTTTATTCTTCTAGTATGGGCTTGAGGTAACTCTTGTAAAATAAGGTTTTCAACTTTAAAGTCATCGTCTGTAAGTTGGTTGATATGAAGTACAGCATTACTGATACTCGTTGTACTCGCATCGATTATGATACCTTGCTTCTTTTTAATTGATAAATAAATATCAAATTTTATAGCCCACGTTTGTATACGTGTTATATAATCAATCACTTTTGATTTTGTTAAATGGTAAGTTGAAGATAGCTCTTTGATAGTGAATGTATGCTTTTCCATAAATAACCTATAAGCAATTGTGATAAGTAATTTATTCTCTTTTACAATAACTGACTCTAAAGCAGATTGTATCTCATCAGGTGTATAAAGCCATGTATTTAGCAGATAACCTTTAGATTGTACACTTAAAATTAATTCATTTAGAAATGTAGTATGTATAGTTTTAATATCATTACGAATAGTTCTATTAGATACATTTAACTGTTTGGCAATATCATGGCCACTTATATACGTATCTGTATAATTTAATAACAATTTGATGAGTTTGATTTGTCTATCAATCACGATTAATCACTCTTCTCTATATAAACTTTGAGAAAACGCTTCAATGATTTACTTTAATTCTATTATTAAAATTGAACACAATCAATATGTAGGAAGATGATGGAGTATTAGAATAAATGATTTTGTCAGAGAAATAGAGGGCTAAAATGATAAATTCTAAAAAGGTTATAGAATTAATATTTTAAGATGAATAGTACAGTATAGTCACTTGTTCAACTTAATTAGCATCTACAACTACTAATATGTTAACAAGGCTAGGACACGATATGTATCCCAGCCTTGTTTTATGGTATTTAGAAACAATGAGGTTTCATATGCTATTTTGAATTAAACAAATTTTAAAACTTGGTCAACGATTTTTGCAACTGTATCTGCAATACCGAATCCCATGTCTACCCAATCTTGTTTTACGTGTAAACCAGCGTTTACAGCGTTATGTAATGATTCAACGATACCTGACATAATAATATAATCCTCCCTTGTTGTTTGTGATACGCTTACAAAACTATTTTTAACATACACATAGATACATGTAAATGGAGTTGAGAAATTTTAACAAATTCTTTAAAAACAAAATAAAATTGAGAACTAAGTATTTAGAATATTGCGACTTCTTGTAATTTAATTAATTGCAATAGATGAACATTGAAAATTAAATGTTAATAAAATTGTGCATTTATTCACAATATCTTCACATCAAATTGCACAAATTATGATAATTTAAATATATAATCTTAAGAAATATTGAGGAGTGGTTTTGTTGAGTAACTCAAAAAAAGTAGCCGTTGTCACAGGTGCAGCACAAGGTATTGGCTTGAAAATTGCTGAGCGTCTATTTGAAGATGGATATAGCATCGCGCTTGTAGACTTTAATGAAGCGGTAGCTAAAGAGTCAGCTGAAAAATTATCAAAAGAAGGGCAAGAAGCAGTTGCTTTTAAAGCAGACGTTTCAAATCGTGATCAAGTATTTAGTGTGTTAAATCAAGTCGTTGAACACTTTGGCGATTTAAATGTCCTAGTTAATAATGCTGGTCTTGGTCCAATGACACCAATTGAATCAGTAACACCTGAACAATTTAATCAAGTTGTAGGTGTTAACGTAGGTGGTGTATTCTGGGGCATCCAAGCTGCAATTGAACAATTTGATAAATTAGGACATGGCGGTAAAATTATCAATGCCACATCTCAAGCAGGTGTTGAAGGTAATGCAGGCTTATCTCTATACAGTAGTACTAAGTTTGCTGTTAGAGGATTAACTCAAGTAGCAGCACGTGATTTAGCTGAGAAAAATATTACAGTCAACGCATTTGCACCTGGTATTGTTGAAACACCAATGATGAAAGGTATCGCTGAAAAGCTTGCTGAGGAAAATAATCAACCAATGGAATGGGGTTGGAAACAATTTACAGATCAAATTGCTTTAAAACGCTTGTCTAAACCTGAAGATGTAGCTAATGTAGTAAGCTTCTTAGCAGGTAGCGATTCAGATTATATTACTGGCCAAACAATCATCGTTGACGGTGGTATGAGATTCCACTAAGATAAATATCAATGAGATATAAAAAAGTTGAGTAAAGTTAATTCTAGAGATTTTAAAGTTTCTAGAATTAACTTTTTTAATTATCAAACATTAACATTCTTCTATTCTGTAAAAATAACTTAAGCTATTTAAGGTACTTTAACTTCTTAGAAAATGGTCAATATTTATAATTAGTAATTAAATTTAAAATTGATGGCGTGATATATTGTGGCATATCTTTTACAAAAGGTATGCGCTTAGAAAAATATTCACTCTCAGATCCAGAAATGACATGAAATCTAGCAATTGCAAATATTAATACTTTGGTTTATTAATTGATCCATCGATAAATCTAACATAGTGATTTTTATCTTTATTATATAAAAGAATGAAGATAAAAAAGATGTATGTGAAAAGTGTGCTCACATACATCTTTTTTATTAATATACAGCTGATTTTTCTAATTGCGCATTTACTTTTGACATATTCGAACGTATCACTGATGCTGATTCATCCATAGTTTTGATGGCTTGCCCAGCATTTTCATTCAACCCATTACACACTACTTCAAATTGTTGAGCCATTTGATCTAAACGCGCTTGAGCTTGAGTATTTAAAATAAACATATCGTCATAATGACTTGGTTCAAAAATCATATTAACAATCGTAGGTTTCGCATTTTCTATAATATCATCTAAGTGATTTTCGAGAATAGGCGACGCAACTTTCAAATCATTTAATAGAGATACCCACTTATCTATTTCACCTACTAATCTTTCAAGTGCAGAAATTACAATTGAAGGACTAAATGGAGAAGCTTTCAATGCAGTAATAATAGCTGGGTTTTTCAACATTGTTTTAATAGAATATATACTTAATTTCGCATTTGTAAGTGCAGTAACTGTTTTATCGATATCATCCTTAACAGGTTGAAATACTCGTTATATAACTCTTCTACATATTCTGCTAAATCTTTTATGCCCTTATCAATATGATCTTTTAAAATTGACATTTTACGAGTTAAGTAATTGGAAGATTCGATTGAACCGTAAACCATATTTTCACCACTATAACTTATATTAGTATTACCATCCATTATAGTGGCATCTTGTTGAGACATGATATTTTTAATATCTGCTATTTGACGACCATAAATATCATTTTGTTGTTTTACTTGTAAAATATTTCTAGATACCACTTGAAGATGCTTCATCATTTCTTCAGCTACACCATCGTGAAAATCATTATCCAAATTTTGAAATATTTTTTGGATTTTTGCTTCAAGTGTATCGTGAATTGCTTCGATACCCTTTTCTAAATTACGGACTATTTCAGAAATATATTCTTCAAGTGATTTAAGACCTATAGAAGGTATTAAGCCAATTATAGGATCGATAACTTTGTGTACTTGATCAATCGCTTCTTCAAAAGACTGTCGTTTGTGTTTAATGGAATTACATAAGTTTTCCAAGGAATCAAGGCATATTTTATCAATGAAATCACTTTTAAGTTTATGCTTACGATTACTAAAGTTATTGTTTTCATGTTGAGATATATTAAAGCTTTCATTTAGAAATTTAACACATTCAGATAACATTTTACTTGTTTCACCAGTTACTAAATTATGGAGATTTTCTAACTTTTCAATATCTAATTTAATTAATGTGCCAGTACCAGAACGAGAAATAGATTCTCCTGTCCAGACATTTATTGGGATTCGGCCGTCCATGTCTAAAGTAATATTAATCGTTTTAGGTTTTGATTTGCCTTTTTTAGTATCCGTATCCTTAACAGATTTTATCTTTTTAACAGGTATATCTTTGTATGTGTTATTTATTTTATTAAATTCTCTTTTATAACCTAAATGACTATAAGCAAGACCTTCAAGAGTAGGCACACCGGTTTTAAGGTCTACACGTTTCCCAGGATTATTTTTAAATACCGGATCTTGAACCCAAGACAATATATCATAAGTGCTATGATAATTTATAATATTATTATGTTTTTTAGATTTAGTGCCTCTCCAAGACGCTTCAGGTAAGGTTGCAGGATCAGTCGTAACTACTTTTAAATTAGGATTTTTAACACCTGCTAATTTAGCACCAACTGCTCCTTGAGAATTTCCACCACTATTAACTATTTTTACATCTTTAAATCGTTCTCTTTCTTCTCCGTATTTTATATAAAATTCATCAGAATTTAATTTTTTAGCATCATTTATTTTTTTATTGTATTTATTTATAAAACTCTGATTTTGTTTAATTAAAGCAGTACTTTTATTATTATTGTTCATTAATTTTATATTTTGAAGCCAATCATCTGCAAGTTTACCTTTCAAAGGATTGTTAGGATTAATAGTTTCATTATTATCAGTGCCCTGAAATACTATAAATTGTTCACCCGAAGGTATACCGTATCTATCTAATAACTCGTAAACTTTGATATCTGCTGCACCATTAATATTTTGATTATTATTATCTTCATACCCTCCAACTTGTTTAAAATTCTTGTCATTTACTGAAAATGTTTTCAGTTTTTTTGTATCTTGATAAGCCCAAAAGCTATTTAATTCAGCAATATCTCTATCATTGATTTTATTCATGTTTATGCACTCCATATTCTAATGGGTTATTAGCATCATAAAATGCGCGTGTAGAATTAATTTTTGGTTCACTTAATTGTAAAGTTATGTTTGTGTTTTCAGGTTTTTCTTTGTAATGATATAAATCATCACTTAAGAATAATAAATCTTTCTTAGAGTTATTTTTAGTAAAATCAGATTTAGTACTGAATAATGTTGAAACGACTTCAACTTTGGCTTTGAAATTTGTTGCTTCATTTGCTTTTTTCATGCCTTCTTTGAAACTCTGAGAATCTTTTTTTATTAAAGGTTCATAATATTTTCTATAATTATTAATATTAGTAACGTTACCTGCTAAATAATAATACTCATTTTGATATCCAACATTCTGTGTCTTATGTATTGCTTCTTTAGTAAAACCGGTATATTGATATTTTTCTTTATTGTTTTTAAAGAACTTTGTTAAGTTATCATATTTTTCTTTTTGTGCTTTATATTCGAAACCACTTAACACAGTTCCAACCATATTACTCATGGTATCTCCGTTATCATTGCTTCGCATGGAGCCTTCTTCATGGATTGATTCCTTATCAAAAGGGATGCTTGCATTAAACACAATGTCATGATCATCGCAATGAACGTAGACTTCGACGCCATCACCACTTCCTACAACATTTGTGGCTTTAACATTAAGGCTAAAATTATCTTTAAAAAATTGTTCACCAAGTTTTTCGTATTCTTCACGATGTTTTTTCGCATGTGCGATAGCACTTTTTTCAGCTACTGGTTGGAAACCTTGACCTTTGTATTGACTTGCGGGAACTTCTTCAGGAATTGATTGTGATGAATGTTTTGCTTCTTTATGCACTGTGGAACATCCTCCAATTAATAATGTTGAAACGATAATGGTAGATATCAGTTTTCTCATGATACACCTCAATATAAGATTAGTTACTTTCATTTTAACTTAATTTATAAATTATATAAATAGAATTTATAAAAGTATTGAAAAAATATAACATTTTCACATATTAGTTATATCGATTTTATAATATTTTCAAACATATTCGAATAAAAAAATAAAAAGCTTACACAATGTAATTTGATACATGCATAAGCTTTGTCATATGATTAACGATTTTTATTCTGAGTATCATTTGTTCCATGATTTTGATTGTTGGAATTATTGTTTGAGTTGCCATTTTGTTGTGAATCAGATTGATTATGATTAGGTTGTGACGACTGTTGTGGTGTTGATTGTGCTGGTTGATGATCTGATTGATTAGTTTTGTTCTGATTCGGTTTCTGTTTGTTATTTTCTGAAGAGTTATTTTTATTTGAACCAGACTGTTGATTATTATTTGGGTATTGATGGTAGTTAGGTTGTTGTGCTGGTTGTTCAGTATCTGATTGATTATCGTTGTTATAGTCATTATTTGTTGGTTGCGTTTGGTCTTGGTGTTGATGAGTATCACGATTCTGATTTGAAGTATCATTTTGTTTGTTTTTGCGATGGTGTTCTATTTTTTTATCATTCTTATTAGAATTTGTATGGTGGTTAATAGCTGCATATAATGAAAAGCCCAATGCACATATAAGAATGATTACCACTATTGTAGCTAAAAATTTTTTCAAAGCGTATATCCTCCATCCTTTTTATCAACTATATTTTATTATAATCCTTTTTTTTATTGTAAGTAGAATTATTCTATAAAGTACATTAAAAATTCCAGATTTAATTTTCTAGTAATATATTACAAGCTAGAATTATCGTTTAACGTCTAAGCATGATGTCATGACTGAACCATTATGCTTGTTATAATCAATTAATATAAGTATTGTAAGGTAAACAATATAGATAAATGAGATACATTATAGAATAAAAGTTATACTTGCATTGTTAAATTAAAAGTTTTACAAATTAAGAAAGGTGGAATAAAGATGCGCGTATTATCTAATGAGGAAAGAGTTAAAATCTTATCCGATATAGTGTCAATAAAAACTGTAAATAGCAATGAATTAGAGGTTGCACAGTACTTAGAAAAACTATTTAATCGGTATGGAATTCGTTCACATATTGATACAGTTACAGATGGTCGAGCAAATTTAATTGCAACCGTTGGTTCAAGTCAACCAGTTATAGGAATATCTGGTCATATGGATGTAGTATCTGAGGGGGATCATGATCATTGGACGTATGATCCTTTCACACTCACAGAGGATCAAGGCTATTTATACGGTAGGGGAGCTGCAGATATGAAATCTGGATTAGCAGCTTTAGCCATTGCTCTTATTGAAATTAAAGAAAGTGGTAAGTTAACACATGGAACTATTAAATTCATGGCAACAGTGGGTGAAGAAATGGAACAATCTGGTTCGCAACAGTTGTTTGAAAAAGGATATGCTGATGATTTAGATGCATTACTTATTGCGGAACCATCATTTCCTAGTTTGGTGTATGCACATAAAGGTTCAATGGACTTTAGAATAAAATCTAAAGGACGTGCGTCACATAGTTCATTACCATTTTTAGGTCAAAATGCTATTAAGCCATTATTAGAATTTATCCAAAATATAAATCAAGAATATGAAAAAATAACACAATCAGTAAAAGGTGAATCCTTAGATTTTTCAAACATGATAAATAATTTAGGAAGTCAACTACCTAACCATATAACAAAGGAAAAGGCACAAGAGCTTATTCAAGGACTTGTTATGACTAATAGTATTGTTCAAGGGGGAACACAAGTTAATTCAGTACCTGATTTTGCTACAGCTGAATTTAATGTACGCACAATACCAGAATATAATAATAACAAAGTTAAAGCGCTATTTAATGAATATATAGAGCAAGCAAATCAAAATGGTGCTAGTTTGACTCAAGAACTTTATCTTGATTTAGAACCTGTAGTAACAACAGGTCAAAATCGCTTGGTAGAGCTAGGGTTTGATATTGCAAAAAGCCATTTTTCTAACGAAAGAGATTTAATCGTTACTCCTACTGTAGCAGTTACTGATGCTTCCAACTTATTAAAAGGAAAAGATGAAAATTTTCCATTTTTAATGTTTGGCCCAGGAAATGGACCTCATCAAATAAATGAGTGCGTAGAAAAAGCCAATTATTTAGAATTTGTGGAATACTATATAGAGTTTATCACTTCATATTTAAATGAAGAGAATGAGTAATAAAGATGTGACGTTACACTCTCCAATATTCAACTTGGAGGGTGTTTTTAATATAACATCGTAAAACTAAACAGTATTTAAAAAATACGCCGTACCATATTGTTCTAGAATTGTTGATTCTTCAGAAAGTGACGACTTTTTAAATCTATTTCTCAAAATATAGCATTTGAAGTGAAACGTTTTAACTATTTGATATAATAATTAATTTTATTTCATTTTAATTAACTGAAGTGTATTATAACATTAATTCTAAATTAAAATTTTAACATAAGTTTTTAAAGTATTGTACAAATTATTTATACAAAAAAATTATAAGTGATGATTATGTGAATTAAATGAAATTTTCATTTACTTTTCAGAAAATTTTAATTACTATTATATAGTAAGTTGTTTTTCATTAATTTATAGGAGGTAATAAAATGAAGAATTTTTCTAAATTCGCACTTACAAGTATTGCCGCATTAACTGTGGCAAGTCCTTTAGTCAATACGGAGGTTGACGCTAAGGATAAAGTATCAGCAACTCAAAACATCGATGCGAAAGTAACCCAAGAATCTCAAGCAACTAACGCATTGAAAGAGTTACCAAAATCTGAAAATATAAAAAATCATTACAAAGATTATAAGGTCACTGATACTGAAAAAGATAACAAAGGATTTACGCATTACACATTGCAACCGAAAGTGGGCAACACGTATGCACCCGACAAAGAAGTAAAAGTTCATACGAATAAAGAGGGTAAGGTAGTTCTTGTCAATGGTGATACTGATGCTAAGAAAGTTCAACCTACGAATAAAGTATCGATAAGTAAAGAAAATGCCACAGATAAAGCTTTCGAAGCAATAAAAATTGATCGTCAAAAAGCTAAAAACTTAAAAAGTGATGTCATCAAAACCAATAAAGTTGAGATTGATGGAGAAAAAAATAAATATGTTTATAACATAGAAATTATTACAACTTCACCAAAAATTTCTCATTGGAATGTGAAAATTGATGCTGAAACGGGTCAAGTAGTTGATAAATTAAATATGATCAAAGAAGCAGCTACTACAGGTACAGGTAAAGGTGTACTAGGTGACACGAAACAAATTAATATTAATAGTGTCAGCGGTGGCTATGCACTACAAGATTTAACTCAACAAGGTACACTTTCAGCTTACAATTACGATGCGAATACTGGTCAAGCTTACTTAATGCAAGATAAAGATAGAAATTTTGTTGATGATGAACAACGTGCAGGTGTAGATGCAAATTATTATGCTAAAGAAACGTATGACTATTATAAAAATACTTTCGGCCGAGAATCATATGATAATCAAGGTAGCCCAATTATTTCACTCGCACATGTAAATAACTTCCAAGGTCAAGATAACAGAAACAATGCGGCTTGGATTGGTGATAAAATGATTTACGGTGACGGAGATGGACGTACATTTACAGCGCTGTCTGGTGCAAATGATGTTGTTGCACATGAAATTACACATGGTGTAACACAGCAAACTGCTAATCTTGTTTACCGTTCTCAATCAGGTGCATTAAATGAAAGTTTTTCAGATGTATTTGGTTACTTCGTTGATGATGAAGATTTCTTAATGGGTGAAGATGTTTATACACCTGGCGTAGGCGGAGATGCCTTAAGAAGTTTATCTAATCCAGAGCGTTTTGGACAACCATCTCATATGAATGATTTTGTTTATACAAATTCTGACAATGGAGGCGTACATACGAATTCAGGTATTCCGAACAAAGCAGCTTACAACACAATTCGTAGTATTGGTAAACAACGTTCTGAACAAATTTACTATAGAGCGTTAACTGTTTATTTAACTTCAAATTCTGATTTCCAAGATGCCAAAGCATCATTACAACAAGCAGCATTTGATTTATATGGCGACGGTATTGCTCAACAAGTAGGTCAAGCATGGGACAGTGTTGGCGTGTAGGCGAACCGTTTTAAAATAAAAATATGTTAACAAGTATCTAAAAATGAATTTTAAAGAACCTTAACAAAGAAGAAGTAATGTTAAATATTTACAATCTTTAAAGCCTTAATCGAAATGAGTGTTGACTTAATTTCGACTTAGCCTGAGACAAACTTAACTGTCTCAGGTTTTTTATTTCATCATAAGAGTGAACTAAGATCTTCAGGAATTTTTAAACTAATACAAAGCCGCTTACTTTACCTTGAGGTAAGACTACGGTTTGTCTAGCGTAAGTGTGACTGCTTAGTAATGAGTATAAAAAACCTAATAAGAATAAAAGGGGAAATATAGATAAAATGATAGTTAAATAAACAAATTAATTTTAAATTTGAATGTATGTTTACGTACTTTGTCACAAACGACATAAAAATTCTTATTATTATCAACAATAAAATGATAAAGTATAATTAAATAAAAAGAAATTTTAATTTATAAATTAAAATAAATTAGTTATCTATAGGAGTTGATCATTCAATGAAAAAGAGTAAACGACAAGATTTAGTAACTATGATTGTTAAGCAAAATCACATTTATAAAAAAGGAGATATTATTGATTACATTGATGATCACTTTGGTGTACGTTATAGCATGACTACTATTGCAAGAGATTTAAGAGAACTCCATATTTATCGCCTGCCTGTGAAGGCAAATCAATATGAATATAAATTACTTACGCAGCAGTCTCAATTAGACTCAAGAGTAAAACTTAATGATTACATAAAAACAGAAATTATTAACACTATGATTAAAGAATCGTATATACTAATAAAGACGACACCAGGATTTGCACAAAGCATAAATTATTATATTGATCAGTTACAATTGAAAGAGATTATAGGAACGATAAGTGGTAATGATACGATTATGATTCTTACACATTCCCAGTCTATAGCTGAATATGTCTATTACAAAATATTTAATCATAATTATTCATAAAAATTTATAAAGTTGTTTATTATAAATATAACCTGGTAAACGCATACATCGTTTATCAGGTGTTTTTTTATCTCGATAAATATAAGTGTTGTTATTTGACTAAGTATTCAAATTTATGAATAAAAAACTTTTATCCATAAAGATGTAAAGGTTCATATTACTCAAATATTCATTTTTTCAACGAAAGTATGCAATAGTAATGTATATTCAAACATAATTATGTATTGAATAACCAAATGTTGCGAAACTTTTTACATTTAGTATGTGATAATCATCACGAACTTAGTTATTAATCAGTTTTATACTGATAATGTAGCGAAGAAAAGGAGGAAATGAGTATGACAAATGGACCTATTCAAGTTAACAGTGAAATCGGGAAACTAAAGACGGTATTACTTAAAAGACCAGGGAAGGAATTAGAAAACTTAGTGCCTGATTACTTAGATGGATTATTGTTTGATGATATTCCATTTTTAAAGGTAGCTCAACAAGAGCACGATCGTTTTGCTCAAGTTCTTCAAGATGAAGGAATAGAAGTGCTTTATTTAGAAAAATTAGCAGCACAAAGTATAGAAGATTCAAATGTCAGAGAGCAATTTATAGATGACGTTTTAGCAGAATCTAGAAAAACTATCCTAGGGCATGAAACAGAAATAAAAAAACTCTTTTCAACTTTGTCAAATCAAGCATTAATTAATAAGATTATGGCTGGCGTACGCAAAGAAGAAATACAACTTGAATCGACACACCTTGTAGAGTACATGGATGATAAATATCCGTTTTATCTTGACCCAATGCCTAATCTATATTTCACACGTGATCCTCAAGCTTCAATTGGTAAAGGTATGACAGTAAATCGCATGTTTTGGAGAGCAAGACGCAGAGAATCGATTTTCATTTCATATATTTTAAAACATCATCCTAGATTTAAAGATGAGAATGTTCCTTTATGGTTGGATCGTGACTGCCCATTCAATATCGAAGGCGGAGACGAACTGGTGTTATCTAAAGATGTACTTGCAATAGGGATATCTGAACGTACTTCTGCACAAGCAATTGAACGTTTAGCACGACGTATTTTTAAAGATCCGTTATCTACTTTTAAAAAGGTGGTGGCGATTGAGATTCCAACTAGTCGAACATTTATGCATCTAGATACTGTTTGTACAATGATTGATTACGACAAATTCACTACACATTCAGCAATTCTTAAATCAGAAGGAAACATGAATATCTTTATCATCGAATACGATGATAAAGCTGAAGATATCAAAATCCAACATTCTAGTCATCTTAAACAAACATTAGAAGAAGTGCTCAATGTTGATGAAATTACACTAATACCAACTGGAAATGGTGATATCATCGACGGAGCTCGTGAACAATGGAATGATGGTTCGAATACTTTATGCATCCGTCCCGGTGTGGTTGTAACTTATGATCGTAATTATGTTTCTAATCAATTGTTGCGTGAGCATGGTATCAAAGTTATTGAAATTCCTGGAAGTGAACTTGTACGTGGTCGAGGAGGCCCTCGATGTATGAGTCAACCTTTAATAAGAGAAGATCTATAGATATAAGATAGGGTGTTGAATAGATATAGCTTGAGCATCACGAAATACATTCACTTATGCTATTAAATTTGATAGCGACTTATAAAATGAAAGGGGCACATCCCATGAAAAACATCAAGAAACCCTTCGATTTAAAAGGTAAGTCACTGCTAAAAGAGTATGATCTCACAGGTGAAGAATTTGAAGGTCTAATCGATTTTGCTATGACGTTAAAAAAATATAAACAACAAGGCACACCACATCGATATTTAGAGGGTAAGAACATTGCTTTACTCTTTGAAAAGACGTCTACTCGCACGCGTGCCGCATTTACAGTCGCATCTATTGATCTAGGTGCACACCCTGAATTCTTAGGGAAAAATGATATTCAATTAGGTAAAAAAGAATCTGTTGAGGATACTGCCAAAGTTTTAGGAAGAATGTTTGATGGAATTGAATTTAGAGGTTTTTCCCAAAAAACTGTTGAACAATTGGCCGAATTCTCTGGAGTACCGGTATGGAATGGGTTAACTGATGATTGGCATCCTACACAAATGTTAGCTGATTATATGACAATTAAAGAAAATTTTGGATATTTAAAAGGCATCAACCTAACTTATGTAGGAAACGGACGTAATAATGTTGCACATTCGCTTATGGTGGCGGGTGCGATGCTTGGAGTAAATGTACGTATTTGTACACCCTCATCATTAACACCAAGAGATGTATATTTTAATATTGCTAAAGATCAAGCGTCTAATTATGGAGGTTCAGTTAAGATGACTGATAACATTCATACTGCCGTCAAAGATGCAGATGTTATTTATAATGATGTTTGGGTATCAATGGGTGAAGAAAGTGAATTCGAAACACGTATTCATTTATTGAAAGACTATCAAGTTAATAGAAAAATGTTTAATTTAACCGGGAAAGTAAATACGATATTTTTACATTGCTTACCAGCTTTTCACGATACACAAACAGAATATGGTCAGGATATTTTTGAAAAATATGGCTTAACTGAAATGGAAGTGACAGACGAAATATTTAGAAGTGAGCATTCTAGAGTGTTTGACCAAGCTGAAAATCGAATGCATACGATTAAAGCCGTGATGGCAGCAACTTTAGGCTAGATTTACTACAAGAAAAATAAATAGGGATAAGATCACGTGTATGCTTTATTAAATAAACGAATATTTTTTTTTCAAATTGTGTCACATAAAAAAATAATTTTTTTCAAAATCATGTTGAGAGGATGATATAGAACTTCGGTCAATGACTATCAAAGATGTGTCGTTACTCATCTATATCTTTCCGCTATACATCTCTATATATACATGTGTATTTTAAAAGGCATATACGTTTTCAATCCCTCCTTCTAAAGGAGAAATGAATATGAATGACACAGGAGATAAAAGATTAAGTCGAACATCATTAATCGGTCTTGTTATAGGTTCGATGATTGGTGGCGGTGCTTTCAATATTCAATCTGATATGGGAGGCCACGCTGGAGGATTAGCAATTATAATTGGATGGTTGATTACTGCTATTGGAATGATTTCATTAGCACTTGTCTTTCAAAACTTAACTAATGAACGATCTGATTTAGATGGTGGTATTTATAGTTATGCTCAAGCGGGTTTTGGTGATTTTATAGGGTTTGCAAGTGCTTGGGGATATTGGTTCTCAGCTTTTTTAGGTAATGTCGCATATGCAACGTTATTAATGTCTTCTATAGGGAACTTCTTTCCAATATTTAAAGGGGGCAACACATTTCCTAGTATCATAGTGGCATCAATATTATTGTGGAGTGTGCACTTTTTAATATTAAAAGGAGTTGAGACGGCTGCTTTAATCAATAGTATTGTTACTATTACAAAATTAATTCCTATCTTATTAGTGATTATATGTATGATTGTAGCCTTTAATTTTAATACATTCAGGATAGGTTTCTTTGGAATGGATGGATATGGATCATTATCATTTCATTTCGCTAATACGATGTCACAAGTTAAAAGTACGATGTTAGTGACAGTTTGGGTGTTTATTGGTATTGAAGGTGCTGTTGTATTTTCCGGAAGAGCTAAAAATAAAAAAGATGTTGGAACTGCCACTGTTATCGGACTTATTTCAGTATTGCTCATTTACTTCTTGCTGACTGTATTAGCACAAGGTATTGTAATTCAAAATCATATTTCTAAACTTGAGGCACCATCAATGGCACAAATTTTAGCTTATATTGTTGGTGATTGGGGAGCAACATTTGTCAATATTGGTCTTATTATTTCAGTATTAGGTGCATGGCTAGGTTGGACATTACTTGCCGGAGAGTTGCCTTTTATTGTAGCTAAAGATGGTTTGTTTCCTAAGTGGTTTGCAAAAGAAAATAAAAATGGGGCACCTATGAACGCCTTATTCATTACTAATGTATTAGTTCAAATATTCCTTATTAGCATGCTGTTTACCAAAAGTGCCTATCATTTTGCATTTTCTCTCGCGGCAAGTGCTATACTTTATCCATACATGTTCAGTGCGTTTTATCAGGTGAAATATACAATAGAACACAAGTTAACTGCAACGCCTAAACAATGGATTATAGGAATTCTAGCATCTATTTATGCAATTTGGCTGGTATACGCGTCTGGTATAAATTATTTGTTACTTACCATGTTGCTCTACATTCCGGGGATTATCGTCTATGTAGTTGTTCAAAAAAATAATCAAAAGCGACTTACACAATTTGACTATATTTTCTTCAGTCTTATCGTTATTTTAGCATTGATAGGGTTATTACGATGATGTAATTTATATTTTTAAATGTTATAGATACTGATCAATCATGAGTTATAAAGGGAGTTTAATCGATAAAAATCAAACAAAGAAAAGTATATAAAATATTTGATATTTAAACTATTGGTATAATAAGAACAGTGGTCCATAGTAAATATTATCTGTAGTATATACAGAATTCTAATAAATTTTAAATCGGAGAAATTATAGCGTCCCCTTTGACCATAGTCTAAGGCAATAAGGAGTTATTTTTATGACTGGAAATCAAATGTTTGGTAGAGAAAATGAACTTGATGAAAGTTTTAAACAATTAGCATCTTATATCAATATTCCTGTAGGCGTATTACTGCCATTTAAAAGTCAATGTTTTGTGAGACATTACAACAAAGGACAAATTGTCTACTATTCGTCTGATGAAACCACGCATATCTACTTACTCTTAAAAGGTAATATTATGAGAGAAAATTTTAATTTGAATGGTGATGTATATCGATATTTGAATAGAGAAAAAGTGCTCTTTCCTTTAAATAACTTATTTCAAGATAAAGTTCCTAATGAAATGTGTACAGCCCTAACAGATTGTGAAATGATTGGAATACCGAGAGATTTAATAGAATATTTATGTAAAAATCACGAAGAGATTTTTGTGAAATTATTCTCCTTATTAAGCGAAACACAATGTCAACATATTGAATACAATATGGCTTTAACGAGTAAATTAGCTAAAGAACGCGTGACTAAGATTTTACGTTACCTATGTCAAACAGTAGGTTATGATCATGATGAGTTTTATGAAATTAAGCATTTTATGACAATACAGTTATTGAGTGATATGGCAGGAATATCTAGAGAAACGACGAGTCATATCATAAATGAACTTAGAGAAGAAAAAATACTCTTTAAAAACAGTAAAAATTGGTTGGTTAGTAAAGACTTATAATGAGTGCGTATCACTCATACATAATTGAAGACAAACGATGGTCGAATAGGTTTCTATGAAATCATTCACTATCGTTTTTTTTATTTCATGATTTATTGCTTTAGAAATATATCATATTTAAAGGTTAGACAATCTATAGTAAATCAACTTGTTTAATATAGAGAATAAAATTTTAGTTCCGCATTGGAAAGTATAGAAATTTATATAATCTATAGTCAAAGTTGCGTTTTTTCTATAAATTGATAAAAAGAATAAGTAAAATAATAGATAATACAGTAGAGGAGTGACACATATGGCTTTAATAACAATGAATTACAATTCACCTACGATAGGAATGCATCAAAATTTAACGATTATTTTACCGGAGGATGTAACATTCTTTGATAGTTCAAGAACAGCGAAACATTTGAAATCAATGTTGTTATTACATGGATTGTCTAGCGATGAAACAACTTACATAAGATATACAAGTATCGAGCGTTATGCAAATGAACATCAACTTGCGATTATAATGCCTAACGTCGATCATAGTGGCTATGCAAATATGGTATATGGACATAGTTACTATGATTACATATTAGAAATTTACGAATACGTACATCAAATTTTACCACTTTCTAGAAAAAGAGAAGATAATTTTATTGCAGGACATTCAATGGGCGGTTATGGAACGATTAAATTTGCGCTAACTCAAAGTGATAAATTTGCTAAAGCTGCACCACTTTCAGCAGTTTTTGAAGCGCAACGGCTCATTGATTTGGATTGGATTGATTTCTCTCCACAAGCTATCACCGGAAGAGATAGTCAAATTAAAGGTACAGAACTCGATACGTACTACTTACTTGATCAAGCCATCGATGCTAATGTAGACATTCCTGAATTGTTTATCATGTGTGGTAAAGAAGACTTTTTATATCATGATAACCTTCAATTTATTGAGACATTAAATAAAAAAGGGGTTTCTTATAAGTTTGAAGATGGTTCAGGAGATCATGATTATGCTTATTGGGATAGAGCTATTAAACGTGCGATTGAGTGGTTTGTCCAGTAATGATACAAAGGGTTGAATTTGGATATTTAGGCGGACATCTTATTAAACGAATATAAAAAATTGTTACTCGTTTTAGTATTTTCACTTATCGACTTTGTGCGGTGTTACTGTTAATCCGGATGAAAGGTAAGGTAACTATAGTTATTTATTAAAATCAACATGTTCACATATCGTATATTGTTTATTAAAGTTAATAGAGATATGATGAAGATAAATACAAAGATTTATAAAAGGGGATAAAGTATTAAAAAATGAAAACAGTATCTAAATATTTAGTGTATACCATGATATTATTTACGTTTTTCATAGTTGTTAGTGGGTGTACGATTAATCAATCTTTTGATAATAAACAAAATACAAATAAAACGATACGTGTTGTTGCTGTAGGAGATAATTTAATTCACCCAGTTGTATATAAAGATGCACAAATTACGGGGAATAGTTTTGATTTTAAACCCATGTATCAACCAGTAAAAAAAGACATTCAAAATGCAGATATTTCTTTTGTTAATCAAGAGTCACCATTAGGTGGGGATGATAGGCCTTATTCAGGATTTAAAAACTTTAATACACCGAGTAGTATTGCTCAGGATTTAGTAGATACTGGCTTTAATTTTATAAACGGTGCAAACAATCATGCCTTAGATCAAGGGGAGCAAGGTGTAAGTAATCATATTCATACTTGGAACAAATTTAAAGATCAAGTTTTGTTCACGGGTGTATATGAATCAGAACAAGCACACCGTCAAATTCCTATTAAAACAATTAAAGGTGTGAAAGTTGCTTTATTAAGTTACACATTTGGTACAAACGATCATCAACCAACTCATGATTATACGGTAGATACGTTTGATGAAAATAAAATTAAGCAAGATGTTAAGAAAGCCAAACAACAAAGTGATGTAGTACTTGTTTCAGCACATTGGGGTAATGAAGGTAAGCATCAGCCTAACGCCACTCAAAAAAAATATGCACAAATTTTCGCTGATGCAGGTGTTGATGTAGTTTTAGGTACACATCCTCATGTGATTCAACCAGTAAAATGGATTGATGGTAGAGAAGGGAATCGTACACTCGTAGCATATTCTTTAGGAAATTTCTTGAACGGTCAGTCAACAGGGGATGAAAGTAATGATTTATTAGGCCGAATAGATTTTAAAATTAGTAAGAAAGATAAACAGTTTCAAGTTCAAGATGTGAAGTGGAGAAGTATGGTGAATTATTACGAATTAACTCAACACCAAAACCGGTTCCTTAAGTCGAACTTTAAAGTGATGATGCTAGATGACTATAATGATAATGATGCGGCTCATCATGGACGAAATCAAAGATATGATTCAACAATGGCCCCTAATCACTTACGAGATATCACACGTTCAGTTATTGATAAACAATATTTAGATAATCGGAGTTTATAGAGAATTCAAGTAAGCCTCACATTAAAGAATGTGCAGGCTTATTTGTATATTTGGAATTTTTAACTCGGAAGTTAAAACAAATTCTAAAACTATAGCAATGGCTAAAGATATGATTGAGTTCATTAAAAAAGGCGTCTTAAGAATGATTTATTAGAGTCATTAATGTTTGTGATTATTTATACATTTTACTTTTAATCGATATAAAATATAACGTTAAATGAATGTTGTTTCACGGGAAACGTCATTTTTTAAGTTTCAACTTCTATAAAGATATATTTAACACCCGTATAACTAGAGAATCATACGGGTGTTTGAATTGCTTATATTATAGAATTTTAAAAAGATATTAAGATGATTTGTTTTGTGATGCGAATGCTTTAGCTATATTACTTAATTTAGCTGGTGCATCTTCAACAGACATTTTCACTTCTACAAAGTGCATGCGATCACTATTAGATTTAATGTTTTCGAAGGTGAGCATGAGTTCTTCTGAAGTATTTACATCATGAACTAAAACATTGTCACCACCAAATACAGAAGGTAATGATTTGTAATCCCACATGCGAATGTCATTGTAAGGTTCTTTCATACCATGAATCATTCTCTCAACTGTATAACCATCGTTATTAATTACAAATATCACAGGGTTTAAATGTTGACGAATCATTGTAGATAATGATTGAACAGTTAATTGTAGTGAGCCATCACCAATTAATAAAATGTTTCGACGATATGGATTTGCAATTTGTGTTCCTAACGTTGCTGGTAGCGTATAGCCGATAGAACCCCATAATGGTTGTCCGATAAAAGTATTATCTTTGTACAAGGCTAAGTCATAAGCACCAAAGAATGATGTACCTTGTTCAGCGATTAAAATATCATCTTGTTGTAAAAAATCTTGCATCATATTGAAATAAGTCTCTTGAGTTAATGGCTGATCACTAAGTTCATAATTATGTGCTTGTGGTCTCTCATATTGTGGGAAATCATTAGTATTTTTGTAGTGAATATACTTATTTAAACCATTTAATATATTTGGTAATGAAAATGCTTCGATGCATGTATCATTAATTTTAAATTCATTATGATTTAGCATAATCACATCATTAATATCAAATTGATATGAGAACCCAGCTGTTGCAGAATCTGTTAATTTAGCACCAATATTCAAAATAGCATCACTTTGATTGACATAATCTTGAATATCTTGTTCTGCTATTGAACCATCAAAGATACCCATATAATAAGGATTTTCTTCATTAAATGCACCTTTACCTAAAGATAACTGAACAACTGGAATTTGAGTTTGATTAACGAATTGTTCGAGTTCTTTATGCAGATGGAAACTATTTATTTCATGGCCTGTAATAATAACAGGTTGTGTTGCCGATTCAAGTTTGTCTTGAACCATATTGATATAAGTTTGAACGTTTTTTTGTGGTTCTACTTCTGCTTTGAATGGCTTTGAAACTTCAATCTCTGTGAGTGCGACATCAATAGGTAAATGAATGTGAACTGGACGACGTTGTTGAATCGCCGCGTTGATTACTCTTGGAATTTCTGTGGTAGCATTATCAGGTGTAATATAAGCTTGCGCTGTTGTAATAGGCTCAAACATTTTTCTATAATCATCAAAAGTTCCTTCGCCAAGGGAATGGTGAACGTATTTGCCTTCTTGTTCTACAGCTCGAGTAGGTGCCCCAGTGATGGCAATAACTGGCACACGCTCAGCATAAGATCCAGCGATTCCGTTGACAGCACTTAATTCACCCACTCCAAATGTTGTTACCATTGCACCGATGCCATTAATACGTGCATATCCGTCAGCGGCATAACTTGCATTAAGTTCATTTGTATTACCAATCCATTTAATATGATTATGTGCAATAATATCATCTAAAAAGGCTAGATTAAAATCTCCTGGGACACCAAAAACTTTGTCAGCACCTGCTGAATAAACCGCGTCCATTAAATATTGTCCTACGCGTTGTTTCATATATAATTCCACCTTTGATTTCTTTTATCTTACAAGTATCATAGTAACGTCAATCCGAAATAAAGTCAACTAAGTTGACCTATTAAAAGTTTGAACAGTTTCTGAAATATATGACTATCAGTCAAAAGTTTATTATAATAACGATATTGAATAAAAAAAGGATAGTGTTAAATGTCTAAAAATAAAAATGATTACGAACATATGCTGTTTTACTTCGCGTATAAGACTTTTATTACTACAGCGGATGAAATTATTGAGCAATATGGCATGAGTCGCCAACATCATCGATTCTTATTTTTCATTAATAAATTACCCGGTATAACAATTAAAGAACTTTTGATTACGCTTGAAATATCTAAACAAGGATCGCATGCAACGTTACGTAAATTAAAAGAAGAAGGTTTAATTATTGAACAAACATCTAAGCAGGATAGACGAGTAAAAAAACTTTTTACCACTGAAGCGGGTGATGATTTAATAGGTAAGTTAAACCAAGCACAAGATGAATTAATTCAACAGACACTACAAAAAGTAGGCCATGATTGGTACGCGATGATGGAAGAACTAGCTAATTATCGTGAAGGCTTCAAAACAATTGAACATTTGAAAGAAGATTAATAAAGATGTTGGAACATAAAGGTCTTAGACGAAGAAAAAGACAATTTCTATATTTATTCAATAGAAATTGTCTTTTTTATAATTACTCAAACTAAATTTAGTTCATTGAGTTACTATCTCTTGGGTTCTATTGCACAAGCAAAAAATCTAACTAATTATTACTTTTAAATGGTGGTATTCTCTTAATTGACCAACATGTAACGAATGTCGTAGCACTGTGGGAAATCCATAGATCTGAAGAGACCTGAGATTTTTTAAAAGACCGTAAATATATTCAATACTTTTTAAAGTTTGATGTATTGATGTTTGGATGCCTTGTCTCTCTCACTTTAATATGGCGTTAATCTTGCTCAATGAGGATATTAATATTTTAGATATATTACAATAACCAAGTGCGTATCTTAGATATTAGCCAACAGGTACAATAATTACGTCCTTATAAATTGTTTATATCTAAAAAATTCACAGAGATCTTTTCTTTTTTGTTTAAATTACTCTATAAAATTAACTTTGCAACAGAATCTCTTTTTCTTTTGCAACTCAAACCTCTTATGCTTATCTATGCTTACTTTCATTTCTTTATATGATTCTTAAAAACTCATTTAGCTTTGATTAGAATACCTCTCAAATTGAACAATACATAAAGTATTAGGATGAATCTATTTGATAGTATTTTAGTTTATTTCAAAAGGACAAATTATATTAAGCTAAGTCATTACAAGTTCTTTCATTTTTAATGTATGAAAGTATAAGAATCAACCTCGGAAGCAGATATTGTACGTGTTGAAACGATATATGGTGCTACCCAGTTCATTTCAGAAATAAATATGCTTCCATCCTTATTAACACGTTCAACATACGCAACGTGACCGTATGGGCCATTGGTCGTTTGCATGATTGAACCTTCTTTTGGTGAATGATCGACTTTAAAACCAGCACTTGATGCTTGTCCTGCCCAGTTTCTTGCGTCACCCCAGAAAGTACTTATTGTATGTCCATCTTGTGCACGTTTATCAAAGACGTACCAAGTACATTGACCTGCAGTATATAAATTATTCTTATCTGTGAATATGGGTTGATCAACGATTTTTCCATTACCAATAGCTAATGGTTTTCCATCATTTGTCTTAGCTTTATCATTGAATTCAGCAATTTGCAACTCATCATATAACTCATCCATATCAATGGTAGTAATCATTCCATGCTTATCTTTTTGATAAGCATTTTTTTTAGTATCAGATTGATAGTTATCTTTCATATCATCAGACGTTGGTGGTATTACAGGTTGTGGTGTATCAGTTTCATTTAATATGTCACCTTGGTCATTTCTGTTATTTTGAGGATCAGGTGTTTCAGATAATTGATTATTACTTTGATGATTTTGAGATAAGTTAGATACTTGATTGTTATAAGGTGATAACTGAACTGAATTATTTTGGGATGGGTAATGATTTGTTTGATTATTTGATGGCTGATATTCTTGTTTCTTCTTATTTAATGATGATTGTGTGTTTCTATTGTCATATGTATAGGAAAACGTACCATCCTTTTTATTTACTTTAAAATCTGCATTGGGATGTTCTTTTCTAGCTTCATCAATATTACTGTAGTTAGCAGCATAAGTATTAGTAGTTAAAGTAAGGCCGCTTAATAATGTTATAGACGATATACTGGTTAATAATATTTTTTTCATGTTAATCAATAATCCTTTACTTTAAATGATTTATTATTAGTATAAACTTCAATAGTAAAAAAATGAATAAAAAGTTAAAAATCAAATAAAAATAATGTGTTGAATAAAACAAATCACTTAAATTTGTTAAAAAGTATATACATATACTAGTAATTTGTATATTATTTACATAAGATACTTTAAATTTAAATTTTACTGTATCTTGTAGAAAATACAATCAAATTTTCAGGAGGTTTCTAATTATGGCAATGATTAAGATGAGTCCAGAGGAAATCAGAGCTAAATCACAATCTTATGGACAAGGTTCTGAACAAATACACCAAATTTTAGCTGATTTAACTCGTGCACAAGGCGAAATCGCAGCAAACTGGGAAGGACAAGCTTTCAGCCGTTTTGAAGAACAATTCCAACAACTTAGTCCTAAAGTTGAAAAATTTGCTCAGTTATTAGAAGAAATCAAACAACAATTAAACAGCACAGCAGATGCTGTTCAAGAACAAGACCAACAATTATCTAATAACTTCGGTTTACAGTAATATTTTGTTGAGGCGGGAAAACCTAACAGTGGATTAACAAACAGTGTTTGTTAAGGATTATCAGTTTATACATTGATATAGAAGGGGTCTCGCCTCTTCGTTTTATTAGTATTGGTTTAGAAAGGGAAAAGAAACATGACAAAGAAAAATTGGATTTATCTTTCCAGCGTAATCTTAATCATTATTGTTGCTATAGTAGGAATGATTGCCTTTGTCCATTTTAAATATGGGAATCAGACTGAAGATAATACACAAAAAGAAGTTAAAAATAGTGAAAATATACATATTGCAATTGTCAACGAAGACCAACCAACTAAGTATAATGGAAAAAAGATTGAATTAGGTGAACCATTTATAAAAAAATTATCAAAAGAAAGTAATTATAAATTTGAAACTGTAACACGTAGTATTGCAGATTCAGGATTGAAAAATGGCAAATATCAAGTCATGATTGTGATTCCTAAAGATTTCACAAAATTAGCTATGCAATTAGACAAAAAGACACCGTCAAAAATGTCTATTCAATATAAAACTGCAGTTGGTCAAAAAGAGAGTATCGCTAAAGAAACTGAAAAAGTTGTAAGTAATGTACTTAATGACTTTAATAAACATTTAATTGAAATCTACTTAACAAGTATTATAGATAATTTGCATAATGCCCAAGAAAATGTAGGCGATATTATGAAGCGTGAACAAGGTGTTAATAACAACTTCGCAAATTATTTATTAAATCCATTAAATGATTTTCCAGAATTATTCACAGATACATTAGTGAATTCTATAACTGCAAATAAAGGTATTACAACGTGGATACAACAATATAATCATTCACTATTAAGCAGTAATTCAAATATATTTAATATTAGTAATGATTTAAGTGCTTCATCTATAGTTCAAGACCAAGATGAGTGGTTTGAAGGAAACTTATCAGCAATGGAACAAATTTTAGAAGATTATCAATCTCAACGAGACAATGTCGATATAGAAGACTATATCAATCATTTGAAGCAAGTTGATAATCAACTCGATAAACAAGCAGATGCTAAAAATCAATCTAAAGAAGAATACAAGAAAACATTTAAAGATCGCTTAAGCAAAGTCAAGGATGATGTTAAAAAGCAAGAATCGCCTTTTACTGACAAGATGATTGAAGATTATAGAAAAGAATTGACTAAATCAATGAGGGCACAACTAGACGATAATCAAGATCTTAAAGATGCTTTACAACAAATTAAAGACGACAAACAGAAAATGCAAGATACGATGATTAATCATTTAAGAAATGACATTGAAAAAGACAAAATAGGTCAAGATCAAAACTATATCTTAAATATGTCCGAACAAGACTTGGATAATGCAGGACTATCCTTAAAAGCTACGAGGGAATATAAATCTATACTTAATGATGTTCAACAGTTCAAAGATGAATATAATAAGGCTCATCCACAAGACCTTATTAAGCAACAAGATTATAACGGTGAAATCACGGCAGACGATACATCTAAGTTGATTAACGAAGGTGTGAAATTTGAACGTCATGAAACAATTAAAAGTCGCGATATCAACCAATTAACTATTGCGACCGATCCTAATTTTGACTTTGACGGATATGTATATGTAAATGACAAGAAATATGACATTAAAAATCAGGATATTAAATTAGATACAACGAAGAAATCATACGATGTTGAAATCAAAGGTACAGCTAAATTAAAAAATGATAGTAAATATCAATCTGAATTTTTAAAAGATAAAACAATGAAATTACAAGTGTTATTTGGTCAAGCAGATAAGAAAGATAATGCTAATAACGATACGAATGAAGAACCAGATAGAGTGAATGTTGTAGACTTATCTATTAATCATAACTTAGAAGGTGAATTGATTAGTGGAGACTTAGATCAACAGTTACGTTCATTAGATAAGTTCAAGTCTCATTACGATATCTTTAAAGATTTTAATTTAAACTCAGATAAACCAACGATTGATAATAAAGCCATTGTAGATATGATGGTAAATCAATTCATTGATGATATGAAAAACTTTAAAAATGATAAGTCACAATTATTAAAACAAATCGATGGATTAGATAATTCTTCAGACAAAATGATTGAAGATGTAATGAACAATCAAGATGATATTAAGAAAAACAAAAAAGATATTTCAAATCTTATTAGTGACCTGAGTCAAGCTGAAAAGACACTTAATGAAGAACCTAAGACGCCAAAAATTGATAAAGATAAAGGTGAAGAATTTACAACATTATCTACGAATCTAGACGATCAAGTAAGTAAATTATCAGAGAGAAGTACAAGCTTACTATCTGATGTACAAAATTCTAAATCTAATGCAGATCAAATTAGTGGAGAGTTAAACCAATTAGATGATAATGTTAATAATTTACATGCGAGCGGTAGAGCGCTAGGTACAAGAGCAAATGATTTAAATGAACAAATGTCTAATAATGACAAAAAGAACCAACTATTTGCTAAAGATTTTGAAAAAGTACTTAAAAATTCTAAAGATGGGGATCGTCAAAATGTCGCATTAAAAGACTTTATGAGTAATCCAATTCAAAAGAAAAATTTGGAAAATGTATTAGCAAATAATGGTGATAAAGATACTATGTCTCCTACGATTTTAGTACTGTTGATGTATTTAATCGCAATGATGACAGCTTATGTATTTTACAGTTACGAAAGAGCAAAAGGAAGCCTTAACTTAATTAAAGATGAATTTAGTAAAAATAATAGAATGTGGAATAACGTGATTATTTCCTCAATCATCACATTGACTGGTTTAATAGAGGGTGTTGTCATTGGTCTAATTGCTATGAATCAATATCACATTATGCCAGGGTATAAAGTTAAGTTTATGTTTATGATTATCATGACAATGATGCTATTTGTATTAATCAACACTTACTTATTCAGACAACTTAAATCAATTGGTATGTTTATCATGATGACTACATTAGGTATTTATTTTGTTGCGATGAATTACTTCAATACAAATCATACGTTAAACAAATTCTCACCATTATCCTATGTAGATACTATGATATATAACTTCCTGAATGCAGAACATCCAGTTGGAATGGCATTATTCATAATGTCAGTGATTGTAATTATTGGATTTGTACTTAATATGTTTATCAAGCACTTTAAGAAAGAGAGGCTCATCTAAATGTTAATAGAAGGTTTAATAACTATGACATTATTAACAGCAGATAGTCCCAGAGGAAGTCTTGATATTCAAGTTGATCAAGAGGAAAAGGAAAACGTAAACAAAGATTTAAATCAATATGATACAACTTTATTTGATAAAGACAGTAAAAAGGTAAATGATGCACTGAAAAAGCAACGAGAGAAAAAAGACAATAAAATAAAAAATGGTATGTTTCAGAACCAAGCGAGTAAAAATACTCGCTTGGATGAAACTAAAAAAGTATTGTTTTCCCCAACGAATGCTGAAAAAGCTGTGGAGAGTGATAAAAGTCCCTATATTCAAAATAAACAGGAGAAAAATGTAGTTCCTTATATTTTATTGAGTATAGGGGCTTTTTTAACAGTTGGGTTTGTCATATTTTCTATTAGAAGAGGGAGAAGGCAAAAATGAAACAACATAAAAAAGTGACATTCGATTTTACGAATTATAACTACGGAACTTATGATTTGGCAGTACCAATACACATGTCAATGAAAGCATTGTTACCATTAGTATTGGAAAGTTTAGATATTCATTTGAGTGACATAAGCAACCAAATTAAAGTAATAACGAAAAATCAACTTTTAGTTGAAAATGATAGGTTGATAGATTATCAAATTACCGACGGAGACATATTAAAATTACTATAGGGTGGATAAAAATAAATGGCTAATAAAAAGACAAGTGAGTTAAAGGATTTAGAACCACTAGATCGTCAAACTAATGATGAAAAGCATGAAAGAAGAGACATGAGAGAAATACCTAAGACATCCATTAAGAAAGAACAAAGTCATCTAATGTATTTGTTAGAGCAACATACATCATACTTCCTTGATGCAGAGTTAACAGAACTACGTGATAACTATCAAGTGCATTACCATATTACAGAACATAATATTCCTTTTGAAAAAATTAAAAGTTTTTCCAAAAATGAAAAGCTGAGATATTTATTAAATATTGGAAAATTAGAAGAACTTAGAGCAACACGTTATACCTTTAATTTATCTCCAGACGAACTTTACTTTACAAAAGATGGACTTCCACTCATGAAGACAAGAGGATTAAAGAATATTGTAGAACCATTACCGTTGTCTGAAGATGATTTTCTTTTACGATACAAGTCATTAATTATTACAGCTTTTAATCAAAAAGTGAATTTCGATGCGCTTGTTGAAGGAAATTTAGAACTACATAAAGGAACACCTTTTGAAAATAAAATTATACAATCTAAGAACTTGTCTGAACTTAAGCAATTTTTAACAGAACAATATAATAAGCAACAGTCAGATTATACACAGAACTTTTCATATGTCCGAAAACGAAAATACAATACTTTTAAATGGTTAGGAATAGCAATGAGTATTATTGGCGTGTTATTAATTGCTTGTTTAGCTTATTTGTATTTCTTTGTTATGAAGAATGAAGAACAAGTTGAAAAAGGATATCAATCTTATGTCAAAGCAGATTATACACAAGTACTTAATGACTACAAAGATTTAGATGGTAAAAATCTTGATAAAGAGGCACTTTATATCTATGCGAAAAGTTATATTGAAACAAACAAGCAGGGATTAGAAAAAGATAAAAAAGAGAACTTGCTTAATAGCGTTACACCAGATGCTAATAAAGATTACTTATTATATTGGATGCAATTGGGGCAAGGACATTTAGATGAAGCTTTAAATATTGCTACTTACCTAGATGATAACGATATTACAAAATTAGCTTTAATAAATAAATTAAATGAAATTAAAAATAATTCAGATTTATCTAATGATAAACGTTCTGAACAAACGAAAAAATATAACGATAAATTACAAGACATCTTAGATAAAGAAAAAGAAGTTAAAGATGAAGAAGCTAAAGAAAAAGAAGAAAAGGCTGAAGAAAAAGACAAAAAAGTAAAACAGCAAGAAGAGAATGAGAAGAAACAAAAAGAACAGGCAGCAAAAGATAAAAAGAAACGTCAAGAAGCAGAACGTAAAAAATAGTATAGGACTGAGTAACTAACTATGCATAGATTAATTATTGAATACCAGAATCAATTGAAAATGTTAAATTTAAGAAATCAAAAGACATATACCATTAGTGGAGATAAGTCAGCAGACATTACATTAGACAATTTTAATGATGTGATTCATTTAGAACAGAATGAACAAGGTACATGGCAAGCTAATCACTCTTCTATATTTAAAGGACAAGAAAGAAAGACGAATGATGGTAATGTATTGTTATACCTATTTGATACTTCAAACATAGCATCCTTTGTTTACCCAAATACACGAGAAGTGATAACCATAGGTCCTAATGATTATGATGATATTAAAATTGCTGAACTTTCGAATGTCATTATGGTTAAAAATTATGCTGAAATTGGACAGACTGGATATGTTCAGTTTGTACATAATGATGATTCAAAATTATACATCAATTATGAACTTAGTAATGACAAATGGGGCAGAGCGTATATCGGGGATCATGTCTTTATCAATGGGGTTTGGTTTGAAGTGCAGTCCGACGGTTTGAAAATGATGAGTCACGAAACGATGATTTCAGATTTAATCAGACTCAATCAAGATACACCAGATGCACAATCAGATGATTATAACGACTACCATCGTTCACCAAGAATCATTCATCGTGAACCTACTGAGACAATCAAAATTGAAAAACCGCCACAACCAATTCAAAAGAATAATACTGCTATATGGCGTTCCATCGTTCCGCCACTCGTAATGATTGCATTGACAGTAGTCATCTTTTTAGTCAGACCAGTTGGTGTTTATATTATTATGATGATTGGTATGAGCATCGTAACGGTTATCTTTGGTATTACAACTTACGTCTCTGAGAAAAAGAAATATAAAGAAGAGGTCGAAAAGCGGGAGAAGGATTATAAAAAGTATCTTAGTGACAAGTCATCGGATATCAATAAAGCGATAAAAGACCAACGATTTAGTTTGAATTTCCATTATCCAACATTATCTGAAATTAAAGATATTGTTGAAAATAAGGCACCTAGAATTTATGAGAAAACATCACACCATCATGATTTTCTACATTATAAATTAGGTATCGCTAATATTGAAAAATCTTTTAAAGTCGATTATCAAGAAGATGAATTTGTTCAAAGAAGAGATGAATTATTTGACGATGCGAAAGAACTTTATGAATTTTATCAAGAAGTTGAAAAAGCGCCATTAATTAATGATTTAACACATGGTCCAATTGCTTATATTGGTGCCAGACATTTGATTATTGAAGAATTAGAGAAGATGACGCTTCAACTTGCCACTTTCCACAGTTATCATGATGTGGAAATGCTATATGTGATTAGAGAAGATGAACGTGACACCTTTAACTGGGCGCGTTGGTTACCTCATATAACATTGAGTGCTTTAAACATAAGAGGGTTCGTCTATAATCAGCGTACACGTGATCAAATTTTGACCTCTGTATACAGTATGATTAAAGAGCGTATTCAAACGGTAAGAGAAAAAAGTAAAAGTAATGAAAAAATCGTATTCACACCACATTTAGTATTTGTGATTACTGATATGTCACTTATTATCGATCACGTTATTTTAGAATATGTGAATCAAGATTTATCAGAATATGGTATTTCATTAGTATTTGTGGAAGACGTTATTGAAAGTTTGCCAGAACACGTGGAAACAATAATAGATATCAAATCTAGAACTGAAGGCGAACTTATTATGAAAGAAGAAGAATTAGTGCAATTGAAATTCACGCCGGAAAATATTGATGGTATTGATAAAGAATATATTGCACGTCGAATTGCTAATCTTAATCATATTGAACATATGAAGAACGCAATTCCTGATAGTATTACATTTTTACAAATGTATGATGTTAATGAAGTTCATGAATTAGATGTTGTTAATCGTTGGCAGCAAAATGAAACATATAAAACAATGGCAGTACCTTTAGGTGTAAGAGGTAAAGACGATGTATTATCACTTAACTTACATGAAAAAGCACATGGACCACATGGTTTAATTGCAGGTACAACAGGTTCTGGTAAATCAGAAATTATACAATCTTATATCTTGTCTCTTGCAGTGAACTTCCATCCACACGAAGTCGCATTCCTATTAATTGACTATAAAGGTGGGGGTATGGCGAATCTGTTCAAAGACCTAAAACATCTAGTAGGAACTATTACGAACTTAGACGGTGATGAAGCTATGCGAGCTTTAACATCTATAAAAGCAGAATTGCGTAAACGTCAAAGATTATTTGGAGAACATGATGTCAACCACATCAATCAATATCACAAGTTATTTAAAGAAGGTATAGCAACTGAACCTATGCCACATTTATATATTATTTCCGATGAATTTGCTGAATTGAAATCAGAACAACCTGATTTTATGAAAGAACTCGTTTCAACTGCACGTATTGGTCGTTCTTTAGGTATTCATTTGATCTTAGCGACACAAAAACCATCTGGTGTGGTTGATGACCAAATATGGTCTAACTCTAAATTCAAACTTGCTTTGAAAGTACAAGATAGACAGGACAGTAACGAAATTTTAAAAACACCAGACGCAGCTGATATCACATTACCAGGACGAGCGTACTTACAAGTCGGTAATAATGAAATTTATGAATTATTCCAGTCTGCTTGGAGTGGTGCAACGTACGATATCGAAGGTGAATCATTAGATAATGAAGATAAAACAATCTATATGATTAATGATTATGGTCAATTACAACCTATCAACAAAGACTTAAGTGGATTAGACGATGAAGAACCAACTGAAACTCAAACAGAACTCGAAGCAGTGATTGATCATATTGAGGATATTACAGAGCGTTTAAATATACCGGATATTAAACGACCTTGGTTACCACCATTACCTGAGATGGTATATCAATCAGAATTAATTGAAACAGATTTTAACAAATTATGGACAGATCAACCTAAAGAAGTCGAATTAACTTTAGGGTTGAAAGATGTGCCAGAAGATCAATATCAAGGACCGATGACATTGAAGTTAAAACAAGCAGGTCATATTGCATTAATTGGTAGCCCTGGATATGGACGGACGAACTTCCTGCACAATGTTATCTTTGATGTGGCGCGTCACTATCGACCAGATCAAGCACATATGTATTTATTCGATTTTGGTACAAACGGTTTAATGCCTGTCAGTGATGTCCCACACGTCGCAGATTATTTCACAGTGGATCAAGAGGATAAAATTGCTAAAGCCATTAAACAAATCCATCAGATTATCGCAGAACGTAAAAAGTTATTAAGTCAAGAACGTGTGATTAACATTGATCAATATAATAAAGAAACAGGAAAAACAGTGCCCAACGTCTTTATCATCATTGATAACTATGACACAGTGAAAGAATCACCTTTCGTCGAAGACTATGAAGAAATGATGGCTAAAGTGACAAGAGAAGGTCTAGCATTAGGTGTTTACATTATCTTGACTGGTTCTAGATCAAGCGCCGTTAAATCATCTATATTTACTAATATTAAGACGCGTATTGCACTATATTTATTTGAAAATAATGAACTAACAAACATCATTGGCTCATATAAAAAAGGAGTTAAAGATATTAAAGGACGTGCAGCCATCAACGATGACAACTTCACACAATTCCAAATTGCACAACCATTTGAAGTGAAAGAAGGGCAAACCTACAATAGCTGCATCAAAGATGAAATCGCGCAAATGAACGAACACTACGTAGGCGAATATCCTGCACACATTCCGATGATGCCAGACACTATTATATATGAAGATTACAGAGACTCCTTAGACTTTGAAACGATGATTAACAATAAAGTATTACCTATTGGCCTAGATTATGAAAAAGTTGAAGTGCAAACTATTGATTTAACTGAGCCTGCAATGTTGTCTTCTGAAAATCCAAGAGAAATAGAAAATATAGCTAAAATAATGCTAAAAGAAATAGAGACAATTAAACAACATTATGCTGTATGTATTTCAGACCCTAGTGGAGAGTTCTCAAATTATAGTCATTTGGCAGATAACTACGCTTCAGAGAAAGAGGATATTAAAGCAGTATACCAATTAATGAAAGAGGATTTATCACAAAGGGAAGATGAAGGTAAGTTTGAAAAAGATTCCTTATACATTATAAATGATGCAAAATCTTTTATTAATTATACGTTCATAGATGAAGAGACTATGAAAAAATTGCTGACAAGAGGACCAGCACTTGGATTCAATATTATTTTTGTTGGAATGCATAAAGAATTAATAGACGCATATGATAAACAATTAGATATCGCTAGAAAGATTATTAACCAATTTTCAATGGGTATAAGAATCACAGATCAACAATTTTTCAAATTTAGTTTTATTCACAGAGAGCCTGTAATGAAAGAAAATGAATCTTACATTGTTAAAAATCAAACATATCAAAGAATGCGTTGGTTTAAATAAAGGAGAGTGACTTATGGAATTTGGTGATATTGAGTCTATTGTAAAATCGAAATTCAAAGACATAAAAAAGCATGCCGAAGAAATAGCAAGTGAGATTGCAGAGCGAACTGTATATTTACGCAAAGCAAATAAATACAATAAATTAGCAAATAATCTTGAAGCATGTGTCAAAGCTGTTGATGCAAATTTAGATGCTATGAATTCAGCAAAATCAAGCTCTACAAAAGACAGAGTCTCAATAAAAAATAAAGCTCCTAATACATTATATATAGAAAAACGTGATCAGATGAAAAAACAATTAGAAATACTAACGGATAGTACAAAAGACAATAAAGATAATTTGAAAAAAGCTAAAGAAAAAGCTGAAGAGAAGGCTAAAGAATATTACAACAAAGCTTTTCACTAATATGATGAGAGGTGTATTAAATGGGAAGTATTAATGGTATAAAAGCTGATGCTGATAAAGTTGAACAAGCAAAAAAATTAGCAAAACAAGTAGTTGATGATTTAGAAGATTGTCAAAAGAAAACACAGGCCTTAGCTGACTATATAGGTGGCAGTGATTGGGATGGTGAATTTGCTAATAAAGTAAAAGATGTATTACAAATTATTGCAGAATTTCAAAACAAATTAAATAAACCATTGAGTGATCATCAAACAGCTTTGGAGAATTTAAGTGAAAATCTAGGTAAATATGACACATTAGCAATTAAAGAGGCCTTGGAAAAGGTGGAAATATGATGACTGAATATAATAGAATAGATTACTTTTCTTATGAAGAATTGTCATTGTTAGGTGGTACTGACTTACCGTTAATCAATTTTGAAATGTTTCAGCCCTCAGACTTTAAAGAAGCAAAAGATAGCCTTGAAGAGAAATTATTGATAACTAAGGATGGAGAATTAACTGACACAGGCTTTAAAATAGCTACATTAGTCAGAGAATATATAAGTGCAATTGTCAATATACGTATAAATGATATGTATTTCGCACCTTTTTCATTAGAGGAAAATGAATTTATTCTAATTAGCCGTTTTAAAAACAATGGATTCCAAATCAGGATTATAGCTAACGATATTGCATGGTGGTCCATAATTGATCAATATCCAATTTTGATGAGAGAAGAATCTTCTGATGATTGGGACTTTAGAAGCGTCGATGATGAAACATTAGCATACTTAAATAATCAAAGTATCGATACTATTAATCGACTATTAGAAATAGAAATTTACAATCATGAAACTACACAAAAACATTATATTTACAACATTTATGAACAAAATGAAATGTTATTTATTAGATATCCACTTAAGGAACAAATATTTAATGTACATGTAGGAGTTATCAATACATTTATTCTGGAGTTATTTGGTTTAGATAAAGATTCATTACAAACTAATGTAGGGGGAGTGAATTAAATGGCTGATAAAATAAGTGTTAAGGCTGAGACAATAGCACATGTCGTTAAAGAAATAGAAAATATAAATCAAAAATATGAGGAGATGTCTAAGACATTTGATAAAATAGCTAGTTTAAATTATTACTCAAGTAATAAGTCAGCTGATGCAATGAGTGCCTATGAAGATTGTTCAGCTGTTATAAAATCATTAGAAGGTCCATTAAGTACACTAGGTGGTGCTATAATGAATTCTGCACAAAAATTCTTTGAAGCAGATGATCATTGGGGTTCAGAATTTGCAAAACTTTACTATAATATAGAAGGATAGGTGAGTGCTTTGTCTAAAGATATACATTATAAAACCAATGATTATAATCAAGAATCATCCACTATCCAATCCATCAATAATATTTTAAAAGGTAAAGATTTCAAAGATGTAGATAAAATAATGGAAGATGCTCAAGATGATATCAATAGTTTAGACGAAGATGGTGTCATTTCCCTCACGCATGCGCCTGTTGGCCATAAAGGAGCTAAACTGATGGGGTATTATCAAGATGAGTTGTATGAGTACGCCAAAAATCTTGATGCTAAAATGAAAGAAATTATAGATACACCCTTTGTTGACGATCTGGAAAAGGCTATTGACGGTGTGTCCAATGTCAAATTAAAAAATATTCTTATCAAAAATGGTGGAGGAAAGGGAAATGATACCTATGGTGCTTCTGGTAAAATAGCAAAAGAAGGTGCAAAAAAAGGAGATAGCGATGTTTATAGTATTGATGAAATATTAAAATCAGACAAGTCATTTCAAAAAGTGATTGATCAAAACTATGAGCGGATGCATAAAGAAAATAAAGAGTTAAAGAAAAGTGATTTTGAAACTTATGTTACAAAAGGTAGTTCGTTTGATTATGTTACAAACAAAGAGAAAGCTAAAATAAAAGAACAACAAAAAACAGAAACTGCAGTAGATGTAGCCGCAACCGTGGGTATTATAGCATTGACTATTGTTAATCCAGTGGCAGGTACCGTAGCAGCAGGTGCTTATACAGCTTATTCCGTAGCTAACGCTGCTACTGGAAAAAATGTAATCACTGGCAGAAAAATGTCGAAAAATGAACGCTTAATGGAAGGTTTGTTAGCCATTCCTTTACCAGGAGCTTCTTTCTTGAAAAGTACAGGTAAAAGCATGTCCAAATTAGCATTCACCGGTTCTAAAAAACTCGCAGTGAAAACAGGCATGCATGAAGGTATGCAAAATATGGCAAGCCGTATGACGCCTAAAATGACAGCAATGAAAGATAGTGTTCTCAACCAGTCTAAGAACTTTACACAGAACAATCGAGTCGGCCAAATGTTGAGTAATATGAGAGGCCAAGCGTCTAATACAGTACAACAAGGTAAGCAATGGATAGGCCATCAAGCCCAACAAGTGAAACAAGCGACGAATCATATATTAGAAAAGGAAATACCATTTACACAACCTAGAGTTGCGGTTGCAGGCGTAGGTAGTGTTCAAGCAGGTAAAGGTGTTACACTTAGAGAAGCAGGCCAAAGTATTCAACGTACCTTCTCATCAAATCATCAAGTGACACACACACCAAAAGATAGTATGGTAAAGAGTGAAGGTAAACATGTAAGTAGCAGTCAAAGTCATGGTTCCAATTCTGTTCATTATCATGAAGACCCTAACCTTACAAAGGTTGAATATGGTGACCATTATGAACGTCGATTTATGAAGCCTAAGAAATTGAAAGCCAACATCGAATATATAACACCGCATGGACATGTGTATCGAACGGATCACAAAGGCCGCATTAAAGAAGTATATGCGGATGACCTATCACTTCTAGATGGCGGACGTAATACATATGCGCAACGAACAGTTGGAAGAGAAGATCGTTTGCCAGATGATGACGGCGGTCATTTAATTGCGCGCGCATTCGGAGGTTCTAAAGATATAGATAATCTCGTCCCACAAAGTAAATACATCAATCGCTCATTTAAAGAGAAAGGAGATTGGTATAAGCTGGAGAAAGGATGGCAAAAAGCAATTAAAGAGGGAAAAGAAGTAAAAAATATTAAAATTGAAGTCCAATATAGGGGGGACAGTCAAAGACCAACTCAGTTTAAAGTGAAATATGAAATAAATAATGAAAAAGACATAAAAAGTATTAAAAATATATAGGAGTGAGAAAAATGGGATTTGAAGAAAACTTAAATAAAATGTATCAAGAAATAGCGAATAAAATCAATGAAATGATTCCTGCAGAGTGGGAACAGGTATATACAAAAGCCTATATAGATGATGAAGGTGGAGAAGTATTATTTTATTATACTAAACCTGGTAATAATGATTTACATTACTATACTAATATACCAAGAGATTATAATGTATCTGAAAAAATTTTTAGTGATTTATGGGACGACCTTTTTGGTTTATTTGACAAATTAAGAGAGAGTTTTAAAGGAGACAATCAAGAGCCATGGACATCGTGTGAATTTGATTTTAATAACGAAGGTAAATTAAACGTGGCCTTTGCTTATATCGATTGGAAAAATTCAGAATTCGATCCTATGGCTAGAAAAAATTATTACAAATACAAAAAATTCGGTATTGTACCTGAATATGAATATGAAAGAGAAGAAATTAAAGAAATAGAACAATTCATTAAAGAGCAAGAAGAAAAGTAAAATGAAGTGAAGAATGACTAAGCAATGTAAAAGTTGCTTAGTTTTCTTTTGATTACAATGAATAGTAAATTTTAATTTTACTACTAAATACATATAAAATATTTTAGAGAGAAAGCCAACATCGAATATACAACACCGCATGGACATGTGTATCGAACGGATCACAAAGGCCGCATTAAAGAAGTATATGCAGATGACCTATCACTTCTAGATGGCGGACGTAATTCATATGCGCAACGAACAGTTGGAAGAGAAGATCGTTTGCCAGATGATGACGGCGGTCATTTAATTGCGCGCGTATTCGGAGGTTCTAAAGATATAGACAATCTCGTACCCCAAAGTAAATACATCAACCGCTCATTTAAAGAGAACGGAGAATGGTATAACATGGAAAAAGATTGGCAAAAAGCTATAAAAGGAGGAGGAACAATTAAAAATATTAAAATTGAAGTGCAATATGAAAGTCATAGTCAAAGACCAACAGCCTTCCAAGTCAAATATGAGATGAATAATAAGAAATATGAAAGAAATATTGAAAATATTTAGGAGTGAGAAAATGGAATTTGAAGAAAAACTAAATGAAATGTATCAAGAAATAGCGAATCATATCAATGGAATGATACCGATAGAATGGGAGCAGGTATATACAATCGCTTATATTAACGATGAAGGCGGAGAAGTATCTTTTAATTATACTATACCTGGTAAAGATGACTTACATTACTATACTGCTATTCCTGAAGATTGTAATGTTTCAGAAAAGACATTTAGTGAGTTATCTTTTACTCTTTATAAATTATTTAAAAGACTCAGAGAACTATTTATAGAAAATAATCAAGAACCATGGACATCATGTGAATTTGATTTTAATAATGAAGGTAAATTAAATGTGTCATTTGATTATATCGATTGGAAAAACTCAGGTTTTGGTCAAATTTCTAGGGATTATTATTATGAATATAAAAAATTCGGCATTATACCTGAATTAGATTATGCCAAAAAAGAAATCAAAGACATTGAACAATTCATTAAAGAACAAGAAGAAAAGTAAAATGAAGTGAAGAATGACTAAGCAATGTAAAAGTTGCTTAGTTTTCTTTTGATTACAATAAATAGTAAAGTTTAATTTTACTACTAAATACATATAAAATATTTTAGAGAGAAAGCCAACATCGAATATACAACACCGCATGGACATGTATATCGCACGGATCACAAAGGCCGCATTAAAGAAGTATATGCAGATGACCTATCACTTCATGATGGCGGACGTAATACATATGCGCAACGAACAGTTGGAAGAGAAGATCGTTTGCCAGATGATGACGGCGGTCATTTAATTGCGCGCGCATTCGGAGGTTCTAAAGATATAGATAATCTCGTCCCACAAAGTAAATACATCAATCGCTCATTTAAAGAGAAAGGAGATTGGTATAAGCTGGAGAAAGGATGGCAAAAAGCAATTAAAGAGGGAAAAGAAGTAAAAAATATTAAAATTGAAGTCCAATATAGGGGGGACAGTCAAAGACCAACTCAGTTTAAAGTGAAATATGAAATAAATAATGAAAAAGACATAAAAACGTATTTCAAATATTTAGGAGTAAGAAAATGGGATTTGAAGAAAACTTAAATAAAATGTATCAAGAAATAGCGAATAAAATCGATGAAATGATTCCTGCAGAGTGGGAACAGGTATATACAAAAGCCTATATAGATGATGAAGGTGGAGAAGTATTATTTTATTATACTAAACCTGGGAATAATGATCTACATTACTATACTAATATACCAAGAGATTATAATGTATCTGAAAAAATTTTTAGTGATTTATGGGGCGACCTTTTTGGTTTATTTGACAAATTAAGAGAGAGTTTTAAAGGAGACAATCAAGAACCGTGGACATCGTGTGAATTTGATTTTAATAACGAAGGTAAATTAAACGTGTCATTTGATTATATCGATTGGAAAAACTCAGGTTTTGGTCAAATTTCTAGGGATTATTATTATGAATATAAAAAATTCGGCATTATACCTGAATTAGATTATGCCAAAAAAGAAATAAAAGACATCGAAAAATTTATTAAAGAACAAGAAAAAGAGTAAAGCGAAGGATGACTAAGCAATGAAAAGTTACATAGCTATTCTTTGTTAAATATAAGATAAAGAATAAGCAACATAAAAACGTATTTCAAATATTTAGGAGTAAGAAAATGGGATTTGAAGAAAACTTAAATAAAAAGTATCAAGAAATAGCGAATAAAATTAATGAAATGATTCCTGTAGAATGGGAACGAGTATATACAATGGCATATATAGATGAAGGAGGAGGAGAAGTATTTTTCAATTATATTACACCTGGTAGTGATGACTTACATTACTATACTGATATTCCTAAAGATTATAATGTTTCCGAAGAGATATTTGACGAGTTATCAGATGAGCTTTATGATTTATTTGAAACACTCAGAGGAAGCTTTATAGAAAATAATCAAGAGCCATGGACATCATGTGAATTTGATTTTACCAATGAAGGTAAATTAAACGTGGCCTTTGCTTATATTGATTGGAAAAACTCTAAATTTGGACCTTTAGCTAAAGATAATTATTATGAATACAAAAAATTCGGCATGATTCCTGAATATGAATATGAAAGAGAAGAAATTAAAGAAATAGACCAATACATTAAAGAACAAGAAGAAGAGTAAAATGAAGTGAAGAACGACTAAGCAATGTTAAAATTGCTTAGTTTTCTTTTTGATTACGAATAAAAATAACTTATCTTAAATAAATGATTAATAATTTTAATAGACATATAGATTTAACTATAATATTCTGAAATAGATTTAAATATTAATTATTATATTAGTATAAAGGAAGGTAAATAATGGGTTTTTTGGGAGAATTTCAACAATTTGATCCGACATTTGTTTACGTAGAGAATTATGATAAAGCTAATATACCAGACAAGTGGAAAAGAGTACTTTCAACTAAAGATAAAACAAAAAAAGTAAATTTAATTATTGATATATGGAAAAATGGATTTAGCAAAAAATTATCAAATGTATTAAATTATATGTCTAGAAATTTAATAGATTGTGAATTGATAAAAAATAAAGACCAGTATTATATTGTATATATTTTACAAAATCCTACTAATGAGACTATTTATTATCTAGGAGGACTAGATAGCGATAATACAAATTTAGAAATGTTGCCTAATGATTTAAAGAAATTTTATCAAGAAATTCATAACGGATTTTACTTCTTTCCAGGAAAATTTATGGGTTTACAAGAAATTAAAGATGTTGACGTAATGAGTGAATATGATTGGGGTGTCATTTCAGATTTAGATATTCATATAGATTTTGATTTAGATGACTATATCATTATTTTTACTACAGGAATGGGCGGATACATCATTGTAAAAACTTACAATGATCATTCTAATGCTATTATTTGGTTTGATGATGACGAACCGATATATGATGAAAATATATGGGGCATATTAGATGAATGGCTATATTTAGGATTTACAGAATGATTAATTTACCTATCAAATAAAACTTTTACCTCTTAATGTTATAAATATGTGCAGTATTTAGAGAAAATGATGAAAGGTATAACAAAGTGAAAGATTACCGAATATCTATAGTGAACCGTCTACCTTAATTTAACAATACTTTTATTTAAGGAAGATAAAATATGGATTATTTACAATATTTAAAAAGATTCAATAAAAATATAAAAATTTTAAACGAAAACAAACTAGAAAAAATATCACAACGTTGGAAATATATTATGCTGTCTGAGAATAAACTTGAGAGAGTAGTTGAATATTGGAAAGAAGTATTAGGAGGGAATTTAAGTAATACAATTCGGTATATAGAGAATCATTTAATTGATATCCAATTTATAAAAGTTAACGAAGATTATTATATTTTGTATAACATTCTTACTGAAAATAAAGAAGAAGGAATATATGTAGGTAAGATACCTAATGAAAATAAAAAAATATCTTCTATATATGATAAACTGCCTAATTCACTACAAACTTTTTATTCTAATCTTCATGATGGATTTTATTATTTTGCAAGTGACTCTATGGGCATTTTGGAATTAAGTATGGTTAAAAATTTAAATGAATATGATTGGGCAATTTTAGAAGAAATTGATGAACCAAAAATAAATTTAGATACATCTTATATAATTTTTGATTCTGGTATGGGCGGATTTATTGTTGTAGATGTGAATAAAGGGATAGATGACGCAACAATTTGGTTTGACGACGAAGCACCAATGTATCAAAAAAACTTTTGGAATTTTTGTGATGAATGGATAAAGATGGGGATGGAAGAGTAAAAATATTAGAATAGAAATAGACTATGATGAAGAAAGACTAAGGACTAGTGGGTGTGCAATCGAATTTGTTAGTCAAGATAAAAAGTAAGTACGATATATAGACAATATTTAGGAGTGAGAAAATGGAATTTGAAGAAAAATTAAATAAAATGTATCAAGAAATAGCGAATAAAATTAATGAAATGATTCCTGTGGAGTGGGATAAGGTATATACAAAGGCATATATAAAAGAAGAAAGCAAAGAAGTTTTTTTCTACTATACTCTACCTGGTAGTGATGAATTACATTACTATACTGCTATTCCTAAAGAACATAATGTTTCAAAAAAATTATTTAAAGAATTATTGGACGAGCTTTACGAAAATTTTGAAAGCCTCCGAGAGCTATTTATAGAAAATAATCAAGAACCATGGACCTCATGTGAATTTGATTTTACCAATGAAGGTAAATTAAATGTGTCCTTTGATTATATTGATTGGAAAAATTCAGAATTTGGACCTTTAGCTAGAGAATATTATTATGAATATAAAAAATTCGGTATTTTACCAGAAAAGGAATATGCGATAAATAAAGTGAAAAAAGTAGAACAGTTCATTAAAGAACAAGAAAAAGAGCAAAATGAAGTGGAGGGTGACTAAACCATATGAGAGATACGTTGGGAATATTTAGAAGAAAGAAAATGGGGTTTGAAGAAAAATTAAATGAAATGTATCAAGAAATAGCGAATAAAATCAATGAAATGATTCCTGCAGAATGGGAACAGGTATATACAATGGCATATATAAATGAAGAAAGCGAAGAAGTTTTTTTTAATTACACTACACCTGGTAGTAACGACTTACATTACTATACCGCAATACCTGAAGACTATAGTGTTTCTGAAAAAATATTTGATGAGTTATTAGATGAGCTTTATGAAAGTTTTGAAAAACTCCGAGACTTATTTAAAGAGGAAAATCAAGAGCCATGGACATCATGTGAATTTGATTTTACTAATGAAGGTAAATTAAACGTATCATTTGGTTATATCGATTGGAAAAAATCTGAATTTGGACATTTAGCTAGAGTATTTTATCATCAATATAAAAAATCTGGGATTTTACTAGAAAAAGAATATGCGATAAATAAAGTGAAAAAAGTAGAACAATTTATTAAAGAACAAGAAGAAGAGTAAAATGAAGAATGACTAAGCAATGTAAAAGTTGCTTAGTTTTTTTGATTACAACGAATAGTAAATTTTAATTTTACTACTAAATACATATAAATTATTTTAGAGAGAAAGCCAACATCGAATATACAACACCGCATGAACAAGTGGATTGAACGGATCACAAAAGCCTCATTAAAGAAGTATATGCGGAATGCCTAACACCTCATCAGATAGGACGTAATACATATGCGCAACGAACGATTGCCATATGATGACAGCGGTCATTTAATTGCGCGCGCATTCGGAGGTTCTATATACTTTAACAGTCGTTTGCTATAAAGAAGTGTATTAATCGTATATTAATGGGAAGAGGAATATAAAAAAGGGAGATTGTATTTTCTCTCTTTCTTGCTTTATTATTAAAATATCATAATAGGTTATTATCATTTATTTTGGGAGGCATTGAAGAAAAGTTTATAAAATCAAAACAATATCGTAATTCTATAAACTGTTAGCCTTGTTAAATTAACCTCTTTCGCAATTTTACTAATTGCTTGGCCTTCTTCTAACATTTCTACAACACGATAATAAATAATACGTTTTTGAGAATCTTTACAATTCGGCGAATAAAGTAATGAACGGCCTTTATATAACCCTTTGTCTTTCGCGACTTTAATACATTGTGCTTGTCTACGTTTACTTCATTTCGTTCTTGTTCTGAAACCATTGCTCATATATGAATAAATAGATTTTTCATAAATTTATCTAATAATGAATTGCCAATCTCATCATTCATCGTAGGTATGCTAGTAATCATTAATTAAACTTATTTGTCTTTTAAATAATTAACTGTCTTGATCACTTCATCGTAATTAAGGCCTAAACGATCAAATGACTACACTGCTACCTCATCTGCCACTCTCACAAAACTAAGAAATTATTGAAATAACAATCTATTTTTAATAGATTCCCCAGACTGTTTTTCTGTAAATGTTTTTCGCACCAAACGTTTTCAAATTATCCAGTTGTCTTTTTAAATTTTGGTCCATGGATAATACCCTCGCATAGCCAACATTTATTTTCATACCATAATTAATATACACCCAAATCATACGTTTGAGTCATTATAAATTCAACTACTATATCAGTAGGATTAGGGTATATTATAAACACCATAAATTAGTAACTTGCAAAAATTTGCTTAATAATTTATAGTTAATACATCAAAAAAAGTTGATTTATTGTTTTTAGTGTTTTTATGAAGGAGTTCAATTTTATGAGAATAAATCATGCAGGTACATTATCTGTTAATTATTTTGTTGGTTATTTAAATCTCATTATGATATTAAGAGAAGTTTCTTTAAAAGAAGCTGTATCATATATGAAAAATGAATTCTTTAAAGGAAAAACTGACTTGTATGGTAAAGTAACTGAAACTCATTTTAATCAAGCAATACAAGAACTCAAATAAAAATAGAAATAACTATATATAAGAGAGGTGATTATTCAATGGAAGTTATTAAGTCCAGTCCTAATAGAACTGAGGAAGAACAATTAGAATTTTATGAACAGATGTTTAATGCGCTCGCTGATAAAATTAGACTTAAAATTCTACATTCAATACGTCAAAGCGATTCAAAAACTTTATGTGTTTGTGATCTAGAAGAATTATTAGCGTTAAAACAATCTAAACTTTCCTATCATTTAAAAAAATTAGTAGATGCCAATATACTTATTGCTGAAAAGCATGGCACATGGAATTATTATAAAATTAATGAGCAACAAATACAGGTGGTTTTAAATGAAGATACTTGCTGTAAGATACTTTAAGTATCTTCTTTTTAACATAGAATTAATCAAATTTTTTTGATTAATATATCAAAAAAAATTGATTAAATAAATTCGGAGGCATTATACTAATGATAGATTCAATTATGGAATTTATAAAAACATTTCTAATGCTATTTTTTGAATTATTAATACTGTTTATAATCGTAAGCTTTATTGTAAGTCTAATCCAACAAGTAGTTTCGGAAGATAAAATCAAAAGCATGTTAAGTAAGCCTAACCAAGGAATCAATTATTTTTTTGGGATGATATTTGGTGCGATTACTCCCTTTTGTTCTTGTTCAACTATTCCAATACTTGCAGGACTATTAAATTCTAAAGTACCTTTTGGTCCAGCGATGAGTTTCTTAATTGCTTCACCATTAATGAATCCATTAATGGTGTTTATGCTATGGGTTTTATTGGGCTGGAAAGTTGCAATAGTTTATTTTGTTGTACTAGCAATATTTAGTATCTTTACAGGTCTTGTGTTTTCAAAAATGAATTTGGCTGAAAGTTATAAAGGCGTAAATGTTAAAGGAGATGGATTTTTTGCCAATAAAGAAGGATCTCGTTTTAAGCAAGCATTAAATGATGCGTGGGCATTTTTATATCCAATGCTTCCTTACCTATTTATTGGTGTATTTATTGGAGCGTTCATATATGGATTTGTACCCGAAACATTTATTACAAAATACGCAAGTGGAGATGGCGTTATATCCGTATTCATTGCATCTGTTATAGGCGTTCCAATGTATATTAGACCTGAAACAATGTTACCTATAGCTGAGGCATTAGTATCAAAAGGGATGTCTTTAGGAACAGTGGTTGCGTTGATCATTGGTGGTGCCGGTGCAAGTATTCCTGAAGTTGTATTACTATCTAAATTATTTAAGAAAAAATTTGTAGTCTCATTTGTTATCGCAATTTTAGTTGTAGCTGTTGCTACTGGAATAATAATCAATTCGGTTGTTTAAGCTTAAGGAGGATAAATTAATTGAATCAAGAAACTTCAGTAATTAATAGATATGGAAATGCCGCTAAAAAATACGAAGAAAACTTATGTTGCCCAGTAGAATATGATACAAAGTATTTAAAGATTATACCTGAGGAAATCATAGAGAAAGATTATGGTTGCGGAGATCCTTTAGGTAAAATCAAAGAAGGTGATACAGTATTAGATTTAGGCTCCGGTGGCGGCAAAGTTCCTTATATAGTTTCTCAGATTGTTGGTGAAACAGGTAAAGTCATTGGCATAGACATGAATGATGATATGTTAGACCTTGCTAAAAAATATCAGAATCAAATGATTGAAAGAATTGGTTATGATAATGTTATTTTTCATAAAGGAAAAATTCAAAACTTAAAATTAAATTTAGAAGAACTCGATAAATATATACAAGAACATCCTGCTAATAATTTAGATACTTATCAATCTATTAATCAATATATTAATTACTTAGAAAATGAAATGACAATGATAAAAGATAATAGTATAGATGTTGTTATATCTAATTGTGTTTTAAATTTAGTTTCAACAGAGGAAAAAGAAGCATTATTCAAAGAAATCTACCGCGTTTTAAAAGAAGGTGGTAAAGCAGTTATCTCAGATATCGTTTCTAATGTAAAAGTACCAGAAAAACTGAGACAAGATGAAAATTTGTGGAGTGGTTGCTATTCAGGAGCAATTCAGGAAAAATCATTTATTGAGCATTTCGAAAATGTAGGTTTTTATGGTGTGAAAATTGATAAACGTGAAAAAACATGGACTACGATTGAAAATATTGATTTTAGGAGTATGACAATTATAGCTCATAAAGGGAAAGAAGGACCTTGTATTGATAAAGGGCAATCTGTTATATACAAAGGACCATTTAAACACATTGAAGATGATGATGATCATATTTTTGAGCGTGGAGAAAGAACCTTTGTATGTGAAAAGACCTTTAATATATTACAACAAAATCCTTATAAAGGTGTATTTGAATTTATCAATGAAAATGAAGAAGCAATTGATTTAGAAAAATGTTGCGATACATCATGTGGTTGCTAAATAACAATTAAAGGAGGTGTTATAATGGAAAAAAATGCATTTAAAAAAGCTATTTCTAAATTAAAACCTAAAGAACAAGCTTGTTGCTCTGTAGAAATTGAGGAAAAAGAAGAGAACAAAAAAGAAAATACAAATAAAGAGCAGAATAATAATAAAGGTTGCTGTTAATTCACTATTAAATACTAATTTTGCATTCCTCTACTAACCAGTGTTATAATATAGACAACAAGAATATCTGCATTTGATGCACCAAACCCCTCACTACTGAGAATAGTGAGGGGCTTTTTGGTGTGGCTTAGTCGCCTATTTTACTTATCATCACGTTTGCGAAGCCAATACGCAAAGAATGTGACAATGCAACCACTTGCTGCCGTGGTCATGATGTGAACAAGAATATCTGTCATTTTCTGCACCTCCTCTCTGCGTCTAAATATGACGCCTGAGAGATAGGCGACTCTAGTATTATACCATCTGTAAATATACAAGCATATCTACTTCCGATAAGTCATTTTGTGTAATGATAGTGAGGTTTATTTCTTTGATATTCAGAGACAAAAGAGATACTTTATAAGTATTCAAATCTCTGAGTCGCTATTTTTCTTAATATTAAGTACGCGTTAATAAAAACTCTATTTCCCTTTGACTTTACTTATAGCTCGAGCTGACACTCGAGTGAAACCCCAAATAGCCTTCATAATTTCCAAAATAGGTTCTACCCAATATTCTATGACTATAGTTTTTCATTTCTAGTTAAGAAAGGTTTTAATTAGTTTGAATTTTAAAGTATTCCTAATTATCATTTTTCATGATTTTCTTATTTGTTATGAACTCGGTTTTATGTATAGAGCTCTCAAAGAACATGCTGAACAATCATCACATTTTTTTATATTAAAATCACATTTAAAGCCATTTCTACCATTTCGATATACATATCATTAAAATCTATTCTTTTATTATTAAGATATATATTAGTTAAGATCACAATTGGGTTTCGTTCCAAAAATTTCATTAACATACCGCGAAATATTATTTTGAGCAGTTCTAACATAACTTCCCATTGATAGCGTAATTTTTTAAGTTGAGGCTTGTTATAATTTTTATACGTAAGCACTCTGTTAATTTAATTTGGTGGTATTTATTAAATTATATGAAGGTGTCTTATTTTTTAAGTATTTAAAAGTGAAATTGCATGTTAATACGTAGTATTTATTCTAAGACTTCTAAGCAAGTAGTGCTAATTGTTGAAAGAGATTGAGATGGCACACTAGGAAAGTGAGTCATTCAATACGAAATATTTCATAAATAGAGAATGGTAGTAAGATAACGTTCAATTGAAAATATCTTATTGCTTTTCTAAGGATTTTTATCATAAACTCTTAGTTATTGTTTTAAAAAATTTCTTTAGTGAAAATATTTAGTAATATCAATATTTTAAAAATATTGATATGATAAAAAATATTCCGCAACTTAAAAAATATTGCTTTTTTGCACAAATAAGTTAGTATAATTTTTATATTAATAATTCATAAGGAGAATTGATATGAAAGTCAAAAGTATTTCACGGTTCTTTTCAATGAAGAAAGTGACGCTAAGTTTCGTTACCGTATTTATTGGAGTAGGGACAATAGGTTCATTTAATCAGTATGCTGATGCAAGTACGAAAACGCAACAAACACATGTAACTAAGACATCTCCAACTCAAAAGACGACGTCCAATTTTAAACGTTCAGTTAAAGATACGGCTGTTAAATCTAGAGCTACATCAACAAAAAGAGCTATATCACCCAAAACGTCATCAACTAAAAAAACTACAACAGCCAAAAAATCTACAACATTAAATAAAACGCGCACAACAACCAAGACTCAGCCTACCATTCGTAAGAGTTCAACAACTTCAACACGTTCAAAAACAATGCCTACTTCTGTGAAACGCACAACTTCTCATAAAGCAACTACTGTGTCGCCAACTTCTAAAGCTAAAATATCAACAAAAACACAACAATCAACTAAAAGTCATACAACTTCTGTTAAGAAAAACACTACACAACTAAGTAAAACAAAATCACCGTCAGTATCAACAAAATCTAAAACAGTTCAATCCTCTACGCCAAAGGCACAACCTACTTTAACGACTCAAGTTAGTACAACTACTAAAGCAAAGCAACTTTCAACGTCACCTACTTCTAAAATCAGTAGTAGTAAAGAATTAGTGGGAGTGGCACCTGCTGAACGTAAAACAGATAAATATCAATCGATGACACAGTTAGAAAAAGAAACAACTGAAGGTGTAGATTGGAGAAAAGATACAAAAAACACAGGGAATCAAGTACTCATTGTGGCTCCACATGGTGGAAGTATTGAACAAGGTACAACAGAATTAACTAAAGCATTAGCGGATAAAGGTAATTATGATTATTATTCATTTGAAGGCATTCGACCTAAAAATAACTCTGAATTACATGTTACGTCTACACATTATGATGATCCGACATTAAATCAAATGATAAAAAACCGTACTGCAACTGTTTCAATTCATGGCGCATCAGGTACTGAGGAGATTATCTATCTTGGCGGGCCTCGTTCAGATTTGAGAAATGCTATAGAGAAGCAACTTGTTGGACGTGGATTTACTGTTAAAGTTCCACCAGAGTATCTAGGCGGTCAAAATAATAAAAACTTCATTAATAGAGAAGACAATAACACTGGCGTTCAGTTAGAATTAACGACTGCTTTAAGAAAAGCATTCTTTAAAAATGGAGATACTAGTACAAAAAATCGTACCAACAAAGAAAATTGGACACCCACAATGCAAGAATTCGTTAATGCTTTATATGAAGCTATCAATCAAACTTATTCATAAAATATTTTTAATAAATGATAAACAACAATATCTTACTTAAAAAATCTTGATAAGAACGAGATGTTTTAAGATTATGTTATATTTTATAGTTCTTAATTTATGGTAAGAGTACAATTTGACTTAAAATAGTATTTTCTATGTTGATTACATTCAAATGATTATGCGGTATGTATTTACGATATATATAATTTGTAGTGAAATGGTATAAGCATAAATCGTAATTTAAGTTGTAAAATAAATCTATGTAGTTTCAAAATTAATAATGAATTTTAGAAAATAAGGGAAAAATTACGTTAATTTGAAATTCAAGTTTTTAAAAATAACTATAAAACGTGTATAATAGTAATTAACTATTGAACATTTTGTTTGTTCAAGAACCGCATCTTTGAAAGGAGTGTTATTAAGATGAAAAAATTAGCAGTTATTTTAGCATTAGCTGGTGTAGCGTTCTATGGTTTCAAAAAATACCAAAATCATGTAAACCAAGCTCCAAACATTGAATATTAAGATTCACTAATGATAATTATATGAAGACACGACTAGGTCGATTGCGACCATGTCGTGTCTTTTTTAATTTTAAAATTCAAAATTATTTTAATTATATATAAAGTAGATAAAATTCCAAATATTAAGTATAATATCTTTCGCGAGTTCTACATATTAAAGATGAAATAATTTAATGTATTTGGGAAGTGAGATATTAAATGAAGATTAACATATTTGGATATAATATCTTCGCCAAGGGTGGAACATCAAGAAGTAATATTAACTTAGTGAAAAGCTTATTAGAAATTGGACATGAGGTACACTACTTTAATTATAAGAACTATAATAAAAGTGATATCACAAAACTAATTATTTACGAAGGTTTGAGCACAAAGCATCTTCATATTCATCAATTTAATAGTGGAAAAGAACTTGCTCATGGAGACCTACTTATAATTACTAGAGAAACCTTTTTTAATCATGCATATCTAGTTAAAAAATTAAATAGCAAGATTAAGATTGTTGGTGAAATACATGGTCCATTGGAATATATTAATGAGAATATAGATTTAGCATTAGACTGTATTGATTGTGTTCGAGTGAGTACAGCTAGAATCAAAAATGAGTTTATAGCTAAATATGACTATCATCGGGTTTTTAATCAATACGTAAATGCACAACATATCGATTTAAAATCAGAGCCAATAAATACTAAAAGAAATTTTTTAATTAAAGCACGTTTTGAGGACGAAGTTAAAGATATTTCATATATTATTAAATTGTTTAATTACATCATTAAAAACCAAATTGTTGACGATGCTCAACTTTATTTAATAGGATATGGTCCTTCAGAAATGCTTTACAAAAATTTGATAAATTATTATCATCTTAATGATTATATTCATATTAATGAAAAAGAACCACAGAGTTATATTTATATATCTAGTTCACCATATGAAACGCTCGGCTATTCTATATTAGAAACGATTGCACAGGGGAATAAAGCGCTAGTTTACTATGGTGATGATAACGTGTTAAAGGATATCTATGCACCATATGAAGCGATACGTTTTTTAACCAAAGATATGATTAAAGATAGTAAAATAATTAAAGACTTTCTAGACTATAAATATAGTCACTGTGATCGACAAAAAGATTATCGACAGTTGGAAAGTACGTTTAAATGTATTAACTATGGACAGGAATTTTTAAATCATGTTGAAACTTTTTCTTCATCTCAACATGTAAAAGTGAAGAAAATTCATCAACATCTCTGTAGTGAAAAACAAATAGATATAGCAAGTCGTTTAAAAGAGAGTCGTTGGATGAATTTAATTAGAAAAAATAAATATTTATTTAATAAATGTAAAACGTACTATGAAAAAAGAAAGCATATGAGCTATATCAAAAATTTAAATCAAATACTTGTAGACGACGACTCAATATTTATAGAGTCTTTCCATGGTAAGAATTTCAGTGGAGATCCTAAATATATTGCTCTCGCTATTAAAAGACAGTATGCTCATAAAAAAATATATGTGAGTTCAACCAATTCACTTGTTGATATGGAAATCAAACGTTACGGTTTTACACCCGTTAGATTTGGAAGCGAGAAATATATTAAAACGTTTAGAAAGTGTAAGTATGTTTTTATCAATGGTAACTCATGGGATAAAGTGTACAAGTCTTCAGATCAGATATTTATTCAAACGTGGCACGGTTTTCCATTAAAGAAAATGGTTAATGATTTAAATGAACAACATGAAAGACAACAACAACTAGAGGCATTCATACCACGTATGAAAAAATGGGATTACATTTTGACATCATCAGATATTAATACGACATTGTTAGAATCAGCCTTTATGCTAAATAAAAATCCAAATCTTAAAGTTCTAGAATACGGTGCACCTAAGAATGAATATTTAATAAATAATAATAATTTACAAGAGCGCCAGCAGTTACAGCTTAAATATATGTATAAGATAGATGATGATAAAAAATATATATTATATTGTCCCACTTGGAGGGGAAATCAAAGAAAAGAAGTCACTCAGATTAATTTAAAAGATTTACTTAAATATTTACCAGAGAATTACGAGATTATTGTGAAACTTCATCCTAATGAAAGTCATTTAAGAACTAGATATAATCAAATAGATAATCGAATTCATTGTTATTTCAATGAACTTGTTGATATTCAAGAACTGTATATTCTGAGTGAATGTATGATTACAGATTACTCGTCGACCATTTTTGACTATATACATTTGAACAAGCCGGTGTTTATTCTTCAAGAAGACGAGCAACAATATAAACAAAGTGTTGGTTTTTATTTTGATTTGTTTGAAGTGGGTGATTTTCTTAAAGCCTCTTTAAATGAACGCATGTTAGCTAAACAAATTTGTAGCACTGATTATATAAATTATTCAAAAGTGGTTCATCGTTTGATGAGACAAGATAGTTCGAAAAGCAGTGAAAAGTTAATGACCAAAATTCTTGGGGAACCAGAATATCCAAGTTCATCAAACTGTAAACAACAGATTTCTTAAAGAAAGTTGTTATTTACTGGGAAATAATATAAGTATGGGTACTTTGAGACAAGAATCATGTGAATCTTGTCTCAGTTTCATATTTTTGAGTAAACATTTAACATATAGCAATGATAACCAATACAAATTTAATAAGTATACAATCTAACTATTTTTATAGAACATTAAAACACATTCTAGGGGGAGTATATGTCTAAAATTTTACTGACTGGTGCATCAGGTTATATTGGTAGCCATCTCAAGAATAAATTAAAAAAAGATCATGAAGTGATAGCTATATCCAGAAATACTCATAATAAAACGGATGAAGAAAATGTTACGTGGAAGTCAGCAGACTTATTTGATTTGGACGAAATTACAAAAGTAATGAAAGATGTAGATACAGCGATTTATTTAGTACACTCTATGATGCCATCAGCAAAATTAACGCAGGCTAGCTTTGAAGATATGGATGCATTGTTAGCGGATAATTTTGCGCGTGCGGCTCAAAAGCAGGGTGTTAAGCATATTGTCTACATGAGTGGTTTAATACCAGAAAATGATGAGCTGTCTGCGCATTTAAGAAATCGACTTGAATGTGAAAAAATTCTTGGTGATTACGGTATACCAGTTAGCACATTACGTGCAGGTTTAATTATTGGTGCAAAAGGAATTTCTTATCCAATTCTTAAAAGACTAGTTGAGAGATTACCAGCAATGGTTTTGCCTAGTTGGGCTTACAATAAAATTGCACCTGTTGCCATTGACGATGTGATAGATGGTTTAGCAGCATTGGTGAATCGAACACCCAAAGATAACGAAGCAATTGATATCACAGGTCCTGAAGTGATGAATTATAAAACGCTGATACAGCGCACAGCTAACGTACTTGATAAGCGACTACCTATGCTTGATTTACCTATTATACCCATTATCGTAAGTCGTTATTGGGTACAACTGATTTCAAATGTACCGAAAGAAATGGTATATCCATTAATGAATAGTTTGATTCACGATATGGTACCACATCGAAAACGCGTTGTGTCTAACTTGTCCGTAGGAAATATCACCTTTGAAGATAGTGTGAAAAGAGCACTAAGAGAAGAACAAAAGACTTCTCAGAAAAAGTCGGATTCGAAAAATTCTCAATCATTTGGACGTATGCATCAAGAAATTAAAGATGTACGAGCCATTACACGGTTTAAAATTCCGGAAGGTTATTCGATTAAAGATGTGACTAAAGAATATGCAAAATTCATTAATAATATCACACTACATCTCGTTAAAGGTACGATAAATGAACGAGAATTTAATATGAATTTGCCCTTCATTAATAAATTCATTTTAAAAATGGAACGTGATGAAGCTGACTCTACAGAAGATATGGTGGTATATAATATTGTGGGTGGCGATTTAGCACATTCAAATGATGGTGGAAATGCACGCTTTGAATTCCGAAGAATAAGAAACACCAATGAGGGTATTATTGCTTTACAAGAATATGAACCTACATTACCTTGGGTAGTATATAAACTAACTCAAGCTAAAGCACACAAGACTGTTATGAATATTTTTAAAAATAAGATGGCACGTTTAGCACAGCAAAAAAATGTGAAAGATGAAAAGAATATGTCTAATCGTGTAACTATTGGAGTAACAGTAGCATCAACGTTCGTTATTGGAAGCGCAGTAGGGTTCCAACTTTTTAAAAAGTATCAAATCAAAAAGAGCACAATGTCGAATGCAGAATTATAAGCGATTTATATTTAATAGTTATTACATCTTATGTGTATAAAATATATTATTTACTTGATAAAGGGACAGTGGTCATAACGACGACTGTCCCTTTCTTAATTATATTAAATTTAAACTTTATAACTAATTTTGATTTGATGTTACATTGTTTCCGAAAAAGTCAAATATGTTTTTAGCGCTTTGGGTATTTTCCATATTCCCTTTGAATTTATTAGAACCTGGCCCATATGCATATGTGTTAACATCTACACCTGTATGGCCATTGGTTGTCCAACCTGTGTGTGAAGCATCGTTAATTGGTTTTTGAATTGCATTTTGTAATTTTGTTGTTTGTTCTACAACTTTTTCGTCTTTATCATCTTTACCTTCTTTTTGTAGTTTGTGAAGGTCGTCTGCTGCTTTTTTGACTTTATCGAGTTGTTTGTTTGGAAAATCAATGCCGTATCCATCTTTAATTACTTTTTCAGGATCTTTTCCATCAGCAATTTGTTTTGTCATATACATTCCAGAATGTTTCATCTTGTGAATAGCCTCTGGATTCCATTTATAATCTTTACCTTTTGCGGTTGATAGACCACCAGTTGAGTGGTCTGCAGTTGCTACAACAAGTGTATCTTTATGTGTCTTTGCATAATTAATAGCATTATCAAAAGCTGTTTCGAAACCAGACATTTCAGACATCACACCAGTGATATCATTAGGGTGGGCAGCTTTATCAATTGAGGCACCCTCAACCATTAAAAAGAATCCCTTATTATTTTTACTTAATTTATTTAGTGCACTGTTTTGCATGTCTACTAGCAACGGATTAGATTGAGGTGCATCTATTTGTAATGGCATATCTTTTTCTGAGAAAGTACCTAAGACTTGCTTGCTTTGTGATTGTTTTAATTCATCTTTATTAGAAACGATATCATAACCGTCTTTTTTGAATTTTTTTGCTAAATTTTTATTTTCTTTACCGAAGTATTTTGCTCCGCCACCTAACATCACATCGACTTTATGTTTGCCATTTATTTTATCATTATAAAATTGCTGTGCAATTTCATCTTTTTTATCGCGTGAATCTATATGAGCAGCATATACAGCAGGTGTTGCATCAGTAAGTTCAGCAGTAGTTACTAAGCCAGTTGATTTTCCTTGTTCTTTAGCTTGTTCTAGCACAGATTTAATTGGTTTTTTATTTGTATCAACACTAATCGCACCGTTATATGTTTTGTGACCGGTACTAAAAGCTGTTCCTCCAGCAGCAGAGTCTGTAACATTTTCTTTAGGATCATTAGAATAAGTACGATTTGTTCCTTTTAGATATTTATCAAAAGCAGTTGGAGTCATTTTCTTAGCACCAGGTTTATTTTTATAATAACGATATGCAGTGTTAAAAGAAGGTCCCATACCATCGCCAACCATGAAGATGACATTTTTTGGATTTTTTGTGTTGCCGAAAGCAATGGCTTCGTTTTGTGTTTGCTTAGTTTGAGAACTTTGTTCTGAGCTACCTGAAGCATATGATACGTTCACTGTACTTAAAACGGATGCTGCTACGATTGATGAAGCAAGCGTCGTCTTGCCCATTTTATTCATAAATTTCATAAATAAATTGCCTCCCAATATGTATGATAATTTAAGTATAAAAGACAAACTTTGACTGAGAGTTAGTTTTTAGTAAATATAATGTAAAGTAATATTATTTTTACATATTATAAAATTTTATCACTTAAATAAAATGTATGGCTCTATATTCGATGTCCCTTTATATCTCTCAAAGTGATAATATTGTTAAAATAATAGCATCATGTCAATGTATTTCTTATTAATAAACATGTAAAATAATCTATAATAGGTATCATAATTATTGGGAGTTAGAGACCCTAGGAGAAGGTGAGACAATGATATTTGTAATGTTATCTCCAATATTAATTATTTTGTTTATTGTACTAAGCGTATTAGAAGAAAAACGTAGAAAGAAAAATTCAAAAGAACAAAATTCGAATCATGTAGAACAGCAACAAGCTGATTATATCGACAAAGAACAACAGCAAAATAAAAATTTAGATGATGATAAATAAGAGTGAAAAGATAGTGAAAGGTGAACATATATGAAGATTTTCATTGTAGAAGACGATTTAGTGATTGCTGAAAGTTTAGCTAATGAGCTATCTAAATGGAATTATGAGGTTCATGTGGTTGATAATTTTGAAAAGATAATGGAAGATTTTCGCAGAGTAGAACCACAACTCGTATTATTAGATATCAATCTACCAACACTTAATGGCTTCCATTGGTGCCAAGAAATACGAAAAGTATCTCATGTGCCTATTATGTTTATTAGTTCAAGAACAGATAATATGGATCAAATTCTGGCTATCCAAATGGGTGGCGATGATTTTATCGAGAAACCATTTAACTTGTCTTTAACAGTAGCTAAAATTCAGGCACTATTGCGTCGCACTTATGATTTATCTATAGCTCGTGATGAAATAGCTGTTAAAGGTTGTAAACTAATTGTTGATGAGGCGAAGCTTAGCAAGGATAATGAACATGTTCAACTTTCCTTAACAGAGCTACAGATATTAAAATTGTTATTTCAAAATGAAAATAAATATGTAAGTCGTACAGCTTTAATTGAGAAATGTTGGGAGTCTGAGAATTTTATTGATGACAATACGCTAGCAGTAAATATGACGAGATTACGAAAAAAATTACTTTCTATCGGTGTCGATAATTTAATTGAGACAAAGAAAAATGTAGGATACAGGGTTTGAGACATATGAAGTTTGCATATATTCAATCGATTCGTAATGAGATTTCAATTATTTTAATAATTCTATTATTTTTTGCACTTATATTTTATGTATTTTCTTTACCATTTGATGCATACGTACTAGCAATCAGTATCATATTACTATTGATGTGTGTACGTTGGTGGATAAAGTATTTAAGTTTTAAAAAGAACGAACATCTTAAAGATAAAGTGGCATATTTAGAATATGAGTTAGCACATGTTAAGAATCAGCAAATTGAATATCGTAATGATGTTGAAAGTTATTTTTTAACATGGGTACATCAAATTAAAACACCTATCACTGCCTCACAATTACTTTTGGAGAGAAACGAGGAGAATGTAGTTAATCGTGTTAGACAAGAAATTGTGCACATTGATAATTATACAAGCCTCGCATTAAGCTATTTAAAATTATTAAATGAAGAGTCAGATATGACAATTACCAAAGTGACAGTTGATGATTTGATTCGGCCGTTGATTTTAAAATATAGAATTCAGTTTATTGAACAAAAGACGCAAATCCATTATGAAAAAAGTGAGGACATCATTTTAACCGATACACAATGGGCTTCTATAATGATAGAGCAACTTTTAAATAATGCTTTAAAATATGCTAAAGGTAAAGATATATGGATAGATTTTGATGTTGCCAATCAAACTCTACAGATTAAAGATAATGGTATTGGGATTAGTAAAGCAGATATTCCTAAAATTTTTGATAAAGGATACTCAGGATTTAACGGTAGATTGAATGAACAATCAACAGGTATAGGTTTATTTATAGTGCAACACATTGCAAATCATTTAAATATACAAGTAACTGTACAATCAGAGTTGAATCAGGGGACAGTATTTTTTATACATTTTACTAAAGAAAAATAATAAACTTTCAAAATTGTAAGTTTGCCAATGATATTTGTAAGATATTATGAATGTTATTGGCATTCTTTTTATTTTATGATGTAGTAGAAAGGGAGAAAGGAGTTTGCATAGTGTTATTAGAGGTTAAAAATGTAAAAAAAGTCTATGGCAGAGGTATGAACACGACAACGGCTTTAAATCAAATGAACCTTGAAATTGATGAAAATGAATTTGTAGCAATCATGGGCGAGTCAGGTTCAGGTAAATCTACATTACTCAATTTAATTGCTACTTTTGATCGTACAACTGAAGGATTAATAAAGTTAGACGGGTTGCCGCTTAATCAATTGAAGAATAAAGACATTGCACGCTTTCGCAGAGAAATGATGGGATTTGTGTTTCAAGATTTTAATGTGTTGAATACGATGTCGAACAAAGATAATATTTTGATGCCTCTTGTACTTGCAAATGAACGTCCGAAAATAATGCAAAAACGCTTAACGGAAATAAGTGAACAATTAGGAATTGAAGACTTGCTTGAAAAATATCCGTCTGAAATATCTGGGGGACAAAGACAACGGATAGCTATAGCCCGTGCGTTGATAGCACGACCTAAATTATTATTAGCTGATGAACCCACTGGTGCACTTGATTCAAAAACCTCTAAAAACCTTATGTGTTTATTTCGAAAAATTAATCAAAAGCATCAAACTATATTAATGGTCACACATTCAAATATTGACGCGTCATATGCGAACCGTGTCATCTTTATCAAAGATGGTCGTTTATATCATGAGATTTATCGTGGTGAAGAATCGCAAACAGATTATCAAAAGCGTATTGCTGATAATTTGGCCATATTGAATGGAGTAGGTGACTAATATGACTTTCAAGATTTTGTGGAAAATGATTAAACAAAATTTTGTTAATCAACGTCATATCATTGTTCCATTTATTAGCGTAATAAGTATTTTATTCGGTATTGAATACATATTGTTATCGTTAACAACTAACATTTACTTTAATGAGCATCATCCTGAATTGAAAATATCTGCGATGATTGGAATAGTGTTTATGACGATGTTATTATTCATATTTTTAATTTATGCAAATCACTTTGTTATGAATCGTAGGAAAAAGGAATTTGCCTTAAATATGGTTCTTGGCATGGAGAAAAAACATCTAAGACTCATCATCTTGATTGAACTTTTCATTCAATTTATTATATCTGCAATATTGAGCATTGTTGGAGGTTACTTATTTGGTGAGCTCTTTTTTATGTTATTTAATAAACTAGTTAATACGCATCAACCTCAGTTGTCAGATTATCCATTTGATGTTTTGTCAATGAAAATCACATTAACCATGCTATTCAGTTTGATGATCATATTGTTTGTTATTAACAATTTTAAAATATCATTTAAAAACTCCTTACAGTTACTGCTTAAAAATAAAAGTAAGACACATGAAAAGTCCCGTGTACTGTTAATAATATTTTTAATTTTAGGATTAATTTTTATAGGAATGGGCTATTATTTAGCTATAAAACCTAACACGGCTATCGGTTCCTTGGGGATTATATTTTTTGCGATTTTGTCAACGCTTATCGGTACCTATTTGCTTTTTGTTAGCTTAGGATCAATAGTTTTAGAAATGTTACAAAAATTAGATCATTATTATTATAAACCCAATCATTTTTTCTTTATTGCAGGACTTAAATCACGCGTAAAATCTAGTGCGATTGGTTTAGCTACGATTTCATTTATGTGTACATTTCTGATTGTTACGTTAAGTATGACAGTCTCAACTTATAGAAATATGGATCACAGGTTTGAATTTGCATTTAAAAATGATTACGCAGGTTATTATATTGGTGATTTTCATAAAAATAGCAAAATTCAACGTAAGATAGAAAATTTAAAAAAAGATATTCGCCAAGAAGTTCCAACTGGTCAATTTAAAATTTATGCACGAGGTATGGTGGGAGCTGAATTGCAGGGAGGCTTAAAACATAAAAAGCTAAAAAGACAAACTGTATCGAGTGGTTTATTTAATTTTGGAAATAAGCGAAAATTCAACTCCTTTATTTCTATATATAATAAAAGTGATTACAATAAAAACAATAAAAAAATAAAATTAAATGATGATGAAATTGCAATTAGTACAAGTGTGTCATTATTTAAAAAAATGAAAACGCTCAATATATTCGGGAAAACATACAGAGTTAAATATATTGAGTCTACAAATATGGATAACTTACTCTATGCAGATGGTATAACTTTAATTGTGAATCAACAACAACTGATGGATCGTATTGTTAATGAATATCGTAATCATAATGATGAAAATTTAATCATCACTCCTAATCAAGTCCAAACTGCCGTTGAATTTAATGTATTAAAAGAAAAGGATAAGTTGAATCATCGCATTAAGAAAATAGGGGTTCAACATGATATTGAATTTCAAGTGAAAAAACAAAATCTATTGATGTGGAAACAAGTTAACTCAAGTTTAGTTTTTGTTGGAAGTGTTGTATCTCTAGTTTTATTGATAGGTATATTTCTTATGATGTATTATAAACAAGTTTCAGAAGGGCATGAAGATAGAGATGCATATATAACGATGAAACAACTTGGATTAGATGAAAATTTAATCAAAAAAACAATTAATAAACAAGTAATATGGGTATTTCTCATTCCTGTAATTGTTGCAATTATACATACGTTAGCTGCTTTTCGCATCATATACTCTGTATTAGGAATCGTTGGTCAATATGACTTGGGACTATATGCTACAAGTTATGTAGGTGTGATAGTTGTATTTATTATTTTTTATTCAATGATGTACTGGATTACTTCTAGAATTTATTATACGATGATAAACGGTAAGCATTAATATTTATATATTTTAAGAAATATAAATTACAATATATCTAATTTAATGCATATATTTTTAAAAAATAGGGAATTAAATGAATAGGTGAAAAGGAGGAACAAGAATGATACAACGTAAAGGTGAATTAATACTTTCATGGATTGGCAATGGATTACATCTGTTGTATGTGTTTTTAATAGGCATATTTTTCATAATGACACAAACAAGTGATTTTAAAAATGGGATGATTCAAGGATTTATAGAAGAAAATCCGGGGGAATATGATTTAGCATACCAAACTTATAATTTGATGTTAGGTTTAGGTGTTGCTTTAATTATTATACTTCTCATTTTATTAATTGTATCAATAGTTGCCGCTATTTTAATTGGCAAAAATGCAAAAGTATCAGGAATATTACTCGTTATTACAGGAATCATTGGTCTCTTTTTAAGTTTTATGGCTGGTGTCTTATGGTTAATAGCAGGTATCATGCTTTTAGTACGTAAACCACAAACACAAAATGACCAAATCAATTCTCAATATAGTAATGACATACATTCACATGTTGTTCCAGAAGAAAAGAAACGTGAACAACAACAATATAATATGAACGAACCACATATTGGTCAACCATCAACATCTCATCATGATCACGCATTGAATGATCAAAATAAACGAGAAAACCATAATCATGATAATCAACCATACAAATAGTACAAACGTATTAAAGGTTGGATACTTATATCACATGTTTTAATGTTTGAAACTTTTATTATAAATAAATGAATTGAAAAATGCTTGTTACTGACTGTTTCGTATCATAGTCAGTTGTACGGGAGCGAGACGACGAATCTGAAAAGAATCGGTCTCGCTTTTTTAGTATAAAAATTTAATTATTATTTTAAAATGATGAAGTGATTTCTATAGTTAAATTTAGTGCAAGGATACTTTAAAGAATATATTAAAAAAATGCCGCAATTACAAAATGTTCTAAAGTGCACAATTCATTTTAAGAACAAAAAAGAAGTTTTAAAATTTATATTTCTGTCTATATATGAGTCGTACACGAAATGACAAACGCAATTCACTTATGAAACATTTGTCACTTTACAATAATATGTTGTTAAGTTGATGTAGATACATTCATTGTTTTACGTATAAGTCACTATCGTTGTTTTTTAGGATCTATTTTAATTATATCCAATCGACAAAAGTGGAAAGGAGGAACATATTAAATGAATTGGATATCGATTATTTTATTTATTATGGTCGTAGGTGGCATTTCTTTTTATGCCTATTTGCAATCAAGAAAAATTAAAACGAATAGTTCAGATGGTTATTTTATGGGAGGAAATAGTCTTACTGGATTTACAGTTGCCTCTACAATTATTATGACCAATTTGTCGACAGAATAAATTGTTGGGCAAAATGGTCAAAGCTATGCACAAGGAATGGAAGTAATGGCTTGGGAAGTTACAGCTGCCGTAGCAGTTGTATTGTTGGCATGGGTCTTTCTTCCTAAATATTTAAAATACGGTGTTAATACAATTTCTGAGTTTTTGGAATTACGTTATGATACATTTACTAAACGTATTGTCTCCATTTTATTTATCTTCACCTATGTCGTATCTTTCTTGCCTGTAGTATTGTACTCTGGTTCCCTAGTGTTCAATAAAATGTTTAAAGTTGATGAATATTTAGGTGTAAGTAGTTCAACAGCTGTCATCATTATTTCATCTATTATTGGTATAATTGGTATTATTTACTTATTTGTAGGTGGTTTATCTTTAAGTGCTTTTAGTGATTCAATTTATGGCATGGCTTTAATCATAGGTGGACTTGCGATTACAATATTAGGTCTAGGTCAATTAGGAGATGGCAACTTCCAACATGGCTTCGACAAAATCGTGCAAGACACACCTGAGAAATTGAATGGTTTTGGTAAGGTGGACTCGGATGTTGTGCCTTGGCCAACCCTATTCTTCGGTATGTTCTTTAATAATTTATTCTTCTGGTGCGCAAACCAGATGATAGTTCAAAAAGCACTCGCAGCTAAAAATTTAAAAGAATCTCAAAAAGGAGCAATATATTTAAGCTTATTTAAAGTGTTCGGACCATTATTTACAGTCTTACCAGGTGTAGTAGCATTTAACTATTTTAATGGTAGTCTTGATAAATCAGATAACGCTTACCCTGCACTTGTAACTTCAGTATTACCAGAATGGGCATTCGGCTTATTTGGTGCGGTTATTTTTGGTGCAATATTGAGCTCATTTGTTGGCTCATTGAATAGTACGACTACACTATTAACACTCGATTTCTATAAACCTATTTTTGGAAAAAATAAATCAGATAAACATATTGCTCGAGTGGGACACATTGCTACTGTAGTCATTGGAGTTATTGTTGTAGCACTTGCACCAGTCATCTCATTATTCCCTAGTGGTCTTTATGCAGTAGTTCAACAGTTTAATGGTGTGTATAGTATGCCTGTGCTAGCTTTGATTTTAGTCGCTTTCTTTTCTAAACGCACATCTAAATTGGGCGCTAAAGTGACACTCTTCATACATATAATTTTATATGCCATCATCAGCTTTGTATTTACAGAAATTAATTATCTATACACATTTAGTGTATTATTCTTTGTAGATTTAATTATAATTTTGATCTTTAACAAAGTTAAACCATCTAGTGAGTTTGATTTAAACACGCATCAACCGAAAGTAGATATGATGCCTTGGAAATATCGTTACGTTGCAGGTATTATTGTTCTTGCATTAGTAGTAGTAAGTTATATTATCTTCTCACCACTCGTGTTAGCAAAATAAATGTTACAATTAAAACTTAATGAGTAACAAAACAAAAGTGTACGTTAAGAACGTTTATCAGCGTGATCACGTGCACTTTTTAACTATGAATAAAGTTGATTTAAAAATTAGAAAGGAGGGACAACGACGATGCAAACAGTCGGAATTATACCTTCACCAGGTATAGCGCATCAACATGCAAAAAATATAATTCCAAATGTTAAACAGTTATTGTCAAAGCGGACTAAACATAATCGATGGAATTTCGAAATCAAAGTCGATCTCATGATAGGATCTGCAGAGGATGTACATGAAAGTGTTGAAAAAGCAGCACAAATTAAAGAGGCACATCAGTGGGATTACGTTGTTTGCCTGACAGATTTGCCAAGTATTTCAGATAATAAAGTGGTAGTCAGCGACTTTAATAGTGACAAACATGTTGCAATGCTATCATTACCGTCACTAGGTTTTATTGATTTAAAGCGCAAGCTAGTTAAAACGATGACTTCATTGATTGAACAATTATATTATAATCAACCGAAAAACAAAAATGCGCCACATCCTTTTGTACGCGTGAAGGCTGTAGAACCAGACGAAGACGCAACATCAAAGCAACGATATATTAATATTTTATTTATCATAAGTTGGATTCAGTTAATTGGTGGACTGACACGAGCAAATCAGCCTTGGAAAAACATCTTTAATTTTAAGAAAATCATTTCAGTTGCCTTTGCAACAGGAACTTATGTCTCCATATTTTCAATGCCATGGGAATTAAGCGTGATTTATTCACCGCTTCGACTTATCATATTGATGGTGATTGCCATACTTGGGATGGCCGGATGGCTATTCTATGCGCATCAATTGATTGAAAAGAAAACTGCTAAATCTCAGCGTGTATATCGATATATTTATAATTCAACCACACTTGTTACACTTAGTTTGATTACACTCATAAATTATGTCATTTTATATTTATTGTTAATCATCAGTATCACACTCTTTGTCCCTGTGGAATTATTTAATAGTTGGACGAGTGCCCAAGCACAATTTACGTTCTCAAATTATATGAGATTGATTTGGTTTGTATCATCATTAGGGCTTTTAGCTGGGGCTATGGGATCAACTGTTGAAAATGAAGAGAAAATACGTCGTATTACCTATTCTTATAGACAATATCATCGCTATAAAGAAGCTGAGCAAGAACAAAAAGAACAAGAAACATCTCGTGATGTATCACAACAAAATGTCGAACAACAAAGTTCAAGTAAAGATGAAAATAATGAACAATATGAAGGTAAAAAACAAGGACATAGAGAGGAGGATGACGCATGACAAATCAAAAAACTGTGGGTCTAGTCGTCGCTCCAGGTGTTACTGAACATCTTGCAGAAAATCTCATACAAGAAATGCCTAAAATGTTATCTACGCATTATGATCATCAGCAAGAATGGATTTTTGATTTAGTTACTGATCCGCTTACTGGTTTTGCTGAATCTGTAGATGAAATTTTTGAGAAAGTAGCTGATTATCACGATAAGAGACAATGGGATTATGTGATAGCAATTACAGATTTACCGATGTTTGCTGACAAGCAAGTGATGGCATTAGATATTAATATGGAAAATGGTGCAGCTATTTTCTCATATCCGGCATTTGGCTGGCGTCCAGTTAAAAAACGTTTCAAGCATGCGATTTATAATATTATTCAAGAATTAAATGAAGCTGAACAAGAAAGTCGTAATTATGATAATAATAATCAAATAGAAAATTCAGTGAAAAAGCAATTTCCGCTCTCTAAAATAGACAAAGAAACAATATATATGAAAGAAACAGACTCTTATCATTTAAGATATTTATCTAGTTCACGTTCTAGAGGCATGTTTCGTCTTGTTAGTGGAATGACCTTTGCGAATAATCCATTAAATATGATGGCAAGTTTAAGTAATATAGTAGCTATTGCATTTACTACAGGTGCATTTGGACTTGTATTTACAACGATGTGGCAAATGGCTTATAACTTTTCAATGTGGCGCTTATTTGGAATTTCAATTATTGCGATTATTGGAATGTTAATATGGATAATGATGTCACATGATTTATGGGAACCAGTTAATAAAAGCAATCATAAGCGTATTACTTGGTTATACAATCTTACAACAATAATGACATTGATTTTTGCCATTATCATTTATTATATTATTCTATATTTACTCTTCTTAATTGCTGAAATCGTATTATTGCCATCAGGATTTTTAGGTCAGCAAGTTGGATTAAAAGGTCCTGCAGGCATTGATTTGTATTTAAGTATTCCATGGTTTGCAGCTTCAATTTCGACAGTTGCAGGTGCAATTGGAGCTGGTTTACTTAATGATGAACTCATTAAAGAGAGCACATATGGATATCGTCAACGCGTAAGATACGAAGAGCAACGTCGATAAAAGCAGTCGCTTTTATCGACGTTTTATTTTGCAATACGAAAATTAACAGTTTATCTGTCATAGAATATAGCGATTTTATGAGAATTAATTTAAAATATTGATAACAACTTTTTTATAGAGATAACTTGAAAGTAGGGATTGAATTGATTTGTTCTAATTGTGGGTCACATTTAGAGAAGGATGATAAATTTTGTGTTAATTGTGGACAGAGTGTGTTAGATAATCCAAAGACAAAAACTGAACATTTTTTTAGTAGTCAAGAAAGACAATGTCCAAAGTGTCACAAAGTAGTAAATGTCGATGATAAGTTTTGTATTAATTGTGGTCATTTTCTTCAGCAAACATTATCAAATGCAAATGACAACATAGGGTCACATACATATTCAAACACAAAACCTGAAATTGAAAATGAAACTGCAGATCGCATTCGATTAACAGAAGAAGCCAAGCATCTATTTAATAACACAACGAAATCAATAGGTAGGCTAGCAGGGAATGATGAAAGTTTAAAATTGAATTTGCGTGATATGTTTTCTGAGGTGTTTAAATCTCACACCAAAGATGAAGCGGATGATGTATTTATTGCTGGAACAAAGCGTACGACGCCACATATTAATGAAGTTTCCGAAGAGTGGGGGAGACCTTGGGTATTCTCGCGTGTATTTTTAGCTTTAGGTATCACTTTCCTAGCGTTATGGGTATTAACAAATGTATTTGGTAATGCCAATGCCATACCAGGAATGATATTTATTGGCGCACTATTAGTTCCTATTTCAGGGTTAATCTTCTTCTTCGAATCTAATGCATTTAAAAACATTAGTATCTTTGATGTAATGAGGATGTTTTTTATTGGTGGTGTATTGTCACTTATTAGTACAATGATTTTATATCAATTTGTTACATTTAGTACTGAATCGCAATATTATGGAATTATGACTATAACAGATGCATTCATAGTAGGATTTGTTGAAGAGGTTGGAAAAGCAACTGTTGTTATTTTGTTTATCAATTATTTAAAAACAAATAAAATACTCAATGGATTACTTATCGGTGCTGCTGTTGGTGCAGGGTTCGCGGTGTTTGAATCAGCCGGTTATATATTCAGGTTTGGATTTAATTTAGTTGATGGAGTTAATAATATTACTGAAATTACTATACAAAGAGGTTGGACAGCTTTAGGCGGTCACCTCGTTTGGGCAGCTATTGTTGGTGCTGCGGCAGTAATAGTGAAAGAAACAAACCATTTCGAATGGGCGAATATCATCGATAAACGTTTTATATTTTTCTTTTTTGTGGCAGTGACATTGCACGGAATATGGGATACGGAAATAACACTTTTAAGTAGTGGTTATTTAAAATATATTCTATTAATTATAATTGCATGGCTATTTATATTTATACTTATGAAAGCAGGGCTAACTCAGGTGAATCAGTTGCGTGAGGAATACAATCGTTTAGAGGAAAGGTGATATAAATGAAATTCTGCCCTCATTGTGGAAATCCGGTAAAAAAGGAACAGTCATTTTGTAATAAATGTGGAAAACATTTACAGACATCGACACAAAGAAAAAGTGAAAATCAAATTGAACATATGCGTGAACAGCAATCGTATATTTCTCGTGAGGAAAGACAAGATCATGATTCAACATTTTATAAAGGACAGAAACATACAGGTTGGTTGATTGTACTATCAATTATATTTGTCTTGTTGATAGCAGCACTATTGTATGGTGCGTACTATGCTTACAATCATTATATTAGTGATGAGCAAAGTCATCAAACAACACAGTCTCAACAATCAAATGAAAGTAATCAAAATAGAAACCAATCTACTGGTCCAAGCATTGATGTTTTTAGTAATGACTTTGATCAAGGTTATATGAAGTCTGCTTCAACAAGTGGATATAGAGGTGTTTATAATGGAATGACACGTGAAGAAGTTGAAGATAAATTTGGAACATCCAATGGTTCTGTAGAAAGTTTGAAGTGGAGTTATGAAACATATGGTGATTTAGCTGTAGCCTACGATGATAATGAAGTTGTTAGCGTAGGTGTAGCACCTAATCATATTTCAGAAGATCAATTTTTAAGCATGTATAATGAACCGGATGATAGAAATTCAAGCCAGCTCATTTATGATAGTAACAAAGATAATGACTTCTCTGTGTTAGTTAATGTTAAAAATGGAGACGTTACCGTCATTGAAAATGTAAATCAAATTTAAATATAACGCTTATGGAAAGCCTAAGAACTCAAAGAGTGTCTTGGGCTTTTTCTATGATTAGTGGTCAGGGTATCTTGAATATAGTATTATTCCAAGTCTTTTTAACTTTATAGTTGATGTTTAAATAAGAAAATTTTATTTGTGAGCATAAATATTGTGAAAATGTGCGAGTCATTTTACACTATAATCAATCGCGCGCGATTGAAAAGAGGTGAATATGTGAAACAAGAACAAATGAGGTTAGCGAATCAGCTTTGTTTTTCAGCATATAATGTAAGTCGTTTATTTGCTCAATTTTATGAGAAAAAGTTAAAACAGTTTGGTATAACTTATTCTCAGTATTTAGTATTACTGACGTTATGGGAAGAGAATCCTCAAACATTAAATTCAATCGGTAGACATTTGGATTTATCCAGTAACACTTTAACCCCATTACTAAAAAGACTTGAGCAATCTGGATGGGTTAAAAGAGAACGTCAACAATCTGATAAACGACAGTTGATAATTACGTTAACTGACAATGGACAACAACAACAAGAAGCAGTTTTTGAAGCAATTTCAAGTTGCTTACCACAAGAATTTGATACAACGGAGTATGATGAAACGAAGTATGTGTTTGAAGAACTAGAGAAAACATTAAAACATCTCATAGAAAAATAAGAAAGGATGAGAGTTAATGAAACAATATGATGTAGTATTTTTAGGAAGTGGTCATGCAGCTTGGCATGCTGCGTTAACATTAAAGCAAAGTGGTAAGCAAGTAGCTATAGTTGAAAAAGATACCATCGCCGGTACATGTACTAACTATGGTTGTAATGCGAAAATTTTATTAGAGGGACCTTATGAAGTGCTTGAAGAAGCCAAACAATATCCTAATATTATTGATAGTCACAATTTAGAAGTGAATTGGAAGAATTTAATGCGTTACAAAGAGCAAGTCATTAATCCTATGTCTGAAACCCTCACATCTATGTTTGAACAACAGGGGATTGATGTAATCATGGGGAAAGGTAAAATTGTAGATGCTCATACAATAGAGGTAAATAATACAACATTACAATCAGATTATATTGTTATAGCAACTGGACAACATAGTCATCAATTAGATATCGAAGGTAAAGAATATACGCATGATAGTCGGGAATTTTTATCAATGCAATCTTTACCGAATAGTATCACTTTTATTGGAGCAGGTATTATCAGTATTGAATTCGCTTCTATCATGGTCAAATCTGGTGTAGAGGTCAATGTGATTCATCATACAAATCAGGCACTTGAAGGGTTTAACGAATCTCACGTCAATAAATTAATTCAAAAGTTAAAAGATGAAGGTGTTAAATTTTACTTTAGTGAGAATACCAAGTCAGTTAGACCGAATGCGCAACGTTTTATAGTAGAAACTGAGTCTGGAAAAATGATTGAAACAGATTATATACTGGATGCAACAGGTAGAAAGCCTAATGTTGAGCAAATAGGTTTGGAAAAAGTGGGTATACAATTTAGTGATAGAGGTATTGAGGTTGACGATTATTTAAGAACAAATGTAAAAAATATATATGCAAGTGGGGACGTTATCGATAAAATGATTCCTAAGCTTACTCCTACAGCTACATTTGAGTCTAATTATATCGCTGCCCATATCCTTGGATTGAATACAGAGGCCATCCAGTATCCACCAATACCTTCAGTGCTTTATTCATTGCCTCGTTTATCTCAAATAGGTGTCACAGTAAGCGAGGCTAAGAAAGATGATACGTATATAATTAAAGATATACCATTCGGAAGACAAATGGTATTTGAGTATCAAAACGAAACAGAAGCTGAAATGTCAATTGTATTAGATAGTCAAAAACGTTTAGTAGGAGCAGAGATTTATGGGAATGACGCTGGTGATTTGGTTAATCTCCTAGTCTTTATCATTAATCAAAAACTTACTGCACACGATTTAAATCAAAATATTTTTGCATTTCCTGGAGCTTCCAGTGGCGTTATAGATTTATTGAAATTGGCGATGATGTAGAGGTGTAACTAAATGAGTATTTATGATATTGCGGTAGAGAATTATGATGGTTCTACCTATTTACTAAATAAATATAAAGGGAAAGTGCTCATTATCGTAAATACTGCAACTAATTGTACTTTGAATGATCAATTTAATAAATTAGAAATGCTTTATAAAAAATATCATAAGTATGGTCTTGAGATTTTGAGCTTCCCCTGCAATGATTTTAATAATCAGGAGCCAGGATTAATCAAAGATATTTATCGCGTATATAAATATAAGTTTGGTATTACTTTCCCCATCCATGCTAAGATTAACGTTAATGGAGAGCATGAGCACCCTTTGTACACATTATTAAAATGTAAACAACCAGGATTATTTGGTTCGCAAATTAAGTGGAATTTTACTAAATTTGTAGTCGATCAACAGGGAAATATTGTTAAACGATTTTTACCTTGTGATAATCCTAACCAAATGGAGGAATTAATAAGACAATTATTAAAATAAATGCCTGTCTTATACTTGAATTAAAGAATAAAATAATCTTGTTTCATTTGTAATATTTTGAATGAAGCCACTATAAACGAATGGAAAAGAAATTATTAAAGGGTCTGCCATATCATATGTGTAGGCTCTTTAAATTTTTTTATGAGTATATAGTACAAAAAATTTAAATTAATCTCATCTTTATTTCGATAATTTCTCGAGTTACCTTGACTTTCGTTATAAAAGTAGTTAAAGTATTAAACATAATTATTCTGACAATTCTGATATGTTTTATTGATTTGGATGGATTGATAAGGTGATAGGGGGGCTCCACAAATGTCTATAAAAAGAATTACTTATGACAATTTTCAAAACAATCCATTTATAAATGAATTAGATATTAATGATGAGACAAAAGGTGCTTATGAGATTTTAAAATGGGCATATCAAACTTATGAAAATGATATTGTTTATTCTTGCAGTTTTGGTGCTGAGAGTATGGTTTTGATTGACTTGATTTCTCAAATTAAACCCGACGCACAAATTGTATTTTTAGACACTGATTTACATTTTCAAGAAACATATGACTTAATAGACAGGGTGAAAGATAAATATCCACAATTACGCATTAAAATGAAAAAACCGGAACTTACGTTAGAGGAACAAGGTGAGAAATATAATCCTGCTTTATGGAAGAATGATCCTAATCAATGTTGCTACATACGCAAGATTAAACCTCTAGAAGACGTATTATCTGGTGCTGTAGCTTGGATATCAGGTCTTAGACGAGCACAATCACCAACACGAGCACATACAAATTTCATTAACAAAGATGAAAGATTTAAATCGATTAAAGTGTGTCCCTTAATCTATTGGACAGAAGAAGAAATATGGTCTTATATACGTGATAAGGACTTACCTTATAATGAATTACATGATCAAAATTATCCAAGTATTGGTTGCATTCCATGTACATCACCCGTATTTAATTCTAATGATTCACGTGCTGGTCGTTGGTCAAATTCTAGTAAGACTGAATGCGGATTACATGTAGCTGATAAACCATAAGAGATAGTCAAAAAATTTTAATTTAAAAACATAGTATTCCGATAAGAAATAAGGAATTGTTTATTAAAAGCTGATACAGCTTTATTTATAAGCGATTATCTTGAGTAATCAATGTTTGTATTGCACTTTGATATTATGAATTGTCTTTTCGATTTTAGTTATCATTTGAGTATTACATTTACTGAAAATAATAAATGGTACATACTAGAATTGAAGATATAATTAATAATTTTCAAATATAGACATATATAAACTAATGACAAATATCGGAATAACAAAGTATAAGAGGTGGATAAGATTGAACTTAAGTGTTACCAATAGTCCTTTTACGGAAGGGCAAGCTAAACAAATCAATGAATTGCTTCACACTTTATCACCTAACCAACAAGTATGGTTAAGTGGCTATCTGATGGCAAATCAACAATCAAATACATCTACAGATTCTGTAGACCAACATAACTTAGATGACAATACAGAAGCGATGCTACATGAAAAGGAACCTTCAGTTGAGCCGGAAGCGAGATCGATAACGATTTTATATGGATCTGAGTCTGGTAATGCGCAAGGACTTGCAGAAATATTTGAACAACGTTTATCTGATATTGGAAATGACGTTACGCTCAAATCAATGGATGACTTTAAACCTAAGAATTTAAAGAAAGTAGAAGATTTATTTATTATCACATCTACACATGGCGAAGGAGATCCACCAGATAATGCTGTTGAATTACATGAATACATCCACGGACGTAAAGCGCCAAAATTGGATGGGGTGAGATTTTCAGTATTAGCATTAGGAGATCAAACCTATGAATTCTTCTGTCAAACTGGTAAAGATTTTGATAATCGTTTGGCTGAATTAGGGGCAGAAAGACTTTATCAACGTACTGATTGCGATGTTGATTATGAAGAAGACGCTGAAAAGTGGATGGCCAATGTTATTAATACGATTGATTCAACACCAGCTGGTACTGAAAGTGAACAAGTTGTTAGCGAATCTATAAAATCAGCAAAGGAAAAGAAATATAGTAAGTCTAATCCTTACGATGCTGAAGTATTGACCAACATTAATTTGAATGGTAGAGGTTCAGACAAAGAGACAAGACATATTGAGTTATTACTTGATAATTTCGGTGAAGAATATGAACCGGGGGATTGTGTAGTTGTCTTGCCTCAAAACGATCCAGCTATCGTAGACTTACTTATTAGCACATTAGGTTGGAGTCCAGAAACACAAGTTTTAATTAACGAGGATGGAGATACTTTAAATCTTGAAGAGGCATTAACATCGCATTTCGAAATTACTAAATTAACAAAACCGCTAATAGAAAATGCTGCGATATTTTTTGATAATGAAGAGCTTTCTGAAAAAATTCAAGATAAAGAATGGATTCAAAACTACATTGAGGGACGGGATTTGATTGATTTATTAAATGACTTCGCAACGACAGAACTACAACCTGAAAATTTACATCAATTATTAAGAAAGTTACCACCTAGAGAGTACTCAATATCTAGTAGTTATAAAGCAACACCAGATGAAGTTCACATTACTGTTGGGGCAGTTAGATATCAAGCACACGGTCGCGAACGTTCAGGAGTTTGTTCAGTTCAATTTGCAGAGAGAATACAAGAGGGCGATACAATTCCTATCTATTTAAAACGAAATCCGAATTTTAAGTTTCCGCAAGATGAATCAACACCTGTGATTATGATAGGTCCTGGGACAGGTGTTGCACCGTTTAGATCCTATATGCAAGAACGAGAGGAACTAGGTTTTGAAGGAAATACATGGTTATTCTTTGGAGATCAACACTTCACTACAGATTTTCTGTATCAAACGGAATGGCAAGAATGGCTTGAAGATGGAACTTTATCAAAATTAGATATTGCTTTTTCTAGAGATACTGATAAAAAAGTGTATGTGCAACATAAAATTGCAGAAAATAGTGAACAATTTAATCGATGGATTGAAAATGGCGCTACTATTTATGTATGTGGTGATGAAAGTAAAATGGCAAAGGATGTTCATCAAGCGATTAAAAATGTGTTAATCAAAGAGCAAAACCTATCTGAAACAGATGCAGAAGAATACTTAAAACAAATGAAAAGAGATAAAAGATATCAAAGAGACGTGTATTAATAGAAGGGACGGGGGATACATGGTTAATACAAATAATCATATTTCGGAAGAATTAGATAAAAACCTTGATGAAATGGAATTTTTAAAAGCAAATAGTGACTTTTTGCGTGGAACTATTGAACAAAGTTTAGCTAATCCAATCACTGGATCTATTACACAAGATGATGCAAAACTGCTAAAGTTTCACGGAAGTTATATGCAAGATGACAGGGATTTAAGAGATGAGCGTCGTAAACAAAAACTTGAGCCTGCATATAGTTTTATGATTCGAGTTCGTGTACCCGGGGGGAAAGCGACTCCTGAACAGTGGATTGCTATGGATGATATTTCTAATCAATATGCCAATCATACGATTAAATTAACAACACGCCAAGCATTTCAATTTCATGGCATTCTTAAACGTAATTTGAAACAATCAATGAAAAATATCAATCATGCAGTACTTGATTCTATTGCTGCATGTGGAGATGTTAATCGTAATACGATGTGCAATCCTAATCCTTATCAATCTCAAGTACATAAGGAGATTAATGATTATGCAACGCGTATAAGTAATCACTTACTTCCAAGAACAAATGCATATCATGAAATTTGGCTTGATGGTGAAAAGGTTTTAGATTCTAGTGAGGAAAAGGAACCTATTTATGGGAATACGTATTTACCACGTAAATTCAAAATAGGTATTGCGGTACCACCATCTAATGATATTGACGTCTATTCTCAAGATATTGGTTTAATCGCTATCGTTGAACAAGATGAGTTAATTGGATTTAATGTGACTATCGGTGGCGGTATGGGTATGACTCATGGTAATACAGAAACATATCCTCAACTTGGACGTCTCATAGGTTTTATACCTAAGGAAAAGGTTGTAGATGTATGTGAGAAAATACTTACAATACAACGTGATTACGGTAATCGTGAAAATCGAAAAAATGCACGTTTTAAATATACAGTGGACCGTCTAGGAGAAACTTGGGTGACTGAAGAATTAAACCGACGATTAGGTTGGGAAATTAAAGCGCCACGTGATTTCGAATTTGAACATAATGGTGATCGATTAGGTTGGATTGAAGGTGTTAATAATTGGAACTTCACTTTATTTATACAAAATGGGCGTGTGAAAGATACTGAAGACTATTTGTTAAAAACAGCCTTAAGAGAAATCGCAGAAATCCATACTGGAGATTTCAGATTATCACCTAATCAGAACTTAGTTATTGCAAATGTTTCTCCCGAGAAAAAGGAAGAAATACAAGCTATTATTGATAAATATAAGTTAACAGATGGCAAAAATTATACAGGACTTAGAAGAAATTCTATGGCTTGTGTTGCTTTCCCAACGTGTGGTTTAGCTATGGCAGAATCTGAAAGATATCTTCCTTCATTAATTACAAAAATTGAAGATTTATTAGATGAGTCTGGTTTAAGAGAGGAAGAAATAACGATTCGTATGACAGGTTGTCCTAATGGATGTGCAAGACCAGCGCTAGCAGAAATAGCCTTTATCGGTAAAGCACCTGGTAAATATAATATGTACTTAGGTGGTAGTTTTAAAGGCGAACGTCTAAATAAAATATATAAAGAGAATATCGACGAAAATGAAATATTAGAAAGTCTACGTCCATTGTTATTGCGTTATAGTAAAGAGCGTCTTGACGGAGAACACTTTGGGGACTTTGTAATTCGTGCCGGTGTGATAGCCAAAGTTCATGATGGTCGCGATTTTCATAGCTAAACGAGAGGGGTAGTGGTTCATATGGGGAAAGTATATTTAGTTGGAGCTGGACCTGGCGATCCAGAATTAATAACATTAAAAGGTTTAAAAGCCATTAAAGAAGCCGATGTCATTCTTTATGACCGACTTGTAAATAAAGAAATACTTAATTATGCTTCTCCTTCTACTAAGTTCTTCTATTGTGGTAAGGATCCTCACAGGCACTCCTTACCGCAGGAAGAAACAAATAAAATGATGGTAACCTTAGCCAAAAAAGGGCACACAGTTACACGTTTAAAGGGTGGCGATCCATTTGTTTTTGGACGTGGCGGAGAAGAAGCAGAGGAATTAGCATGTCATAATATCCACTTTGAAATTATACCTGGAATTACATCGGGAATTGCAGCACCAGCATATGCTGGAATTCCAGTAACACATCGTGATTATAGTTCTTCTGTAGCATTTGTAACTGCAGTGAATAAACCTGGTATGGATAAAGGCAAATACTGGCAACATTTGTCCAATGGTCCTGAAACTTTATGCATATATATGGGGGTTAAGAGACTCAGTGAAATTTGTGAGTTGTTAATACAATATGGCCGTTCGTCAGAAACACCAGTAGCTCTCGTGCATATGGGAACGTCAAAACAGCAAATGACAGTGACTGGGACACTGGATACAATTCAAGAACGAGCACATCACATTCAGAATCCAGCAATGATTATTGTAGGCGAAGTGGTTAAGATGAGAGAAAAAATTAATTGGTTTGTAGAACAAGCAACTGTTCAAAATGAAACGTTAACGGAAATGTCATCAACTTAGCGCATACATTTAACGCAACAGTAAAAATCATGGATAAATATCATGTTATAAAGAGTATTAATAAAAGTGTATAGGAGGAAATCATCATGAATATGCCCTTAATGATTGATTTAAGTAACAAGAAAGTCGTCATTGTAGGTGGAGGTAAAGTTGCAACACGTCGTACTACAAGTTTATTAGCTTATACAAACCATATTCATGTTGTAAGTCCAACAATTACTGATACATTACAAAAATATCTAGAAACGAAGCAAATCACTTATGAAAAGAAACTCTTCGAACCACAAGATGTTAAGAATGCTGATATGGTCATCGCGGCTACTAATCAATCCGATGTTAACAACGATGTGAGGGCAGCTTTGTCTAAGAACGTATTATTTAATCATGCAGGACAAGCAGACCTAGGTAATATAACGTTCCCTAATTTCTTAAAAAGAGATAAATTAACAATAAGTGTATCAACTGATGGTGCAAGTCCTAAATTAGGTCAACGAATTATTAAAGATTTAAAAGATACATACAATGAAGACTATTCAATGTATATTCAGTTTTTATATGAAAGTAGACAGTATATTAAATCACTTAAAATTGAGCCATCTGATAAACAAGCGTTACTCGAGCAAATTTTGTCAGACAAATATTTAGATGAGAAGAAGCAACAAGATTTCATCCGATGGCTAAAATCACAAGTCAAATGAAGAATGGGGGCATATGATATATGCGCAAAGTATTAATTTTCGCAATTGCGGGATTTTTAGCACAACTTGTTGATGGATCATTAGGCATGGGATTTGGCGCTTCATCGTCATCAATATTATTAACTTATGGTATAGCACCGGCAGTAGTGTCAGCAACCGTTCATTTTTCTGAAATTGCAACAACAGCTGCATCTGGGACATCACATTGGAGATTTGATAATGTTCATAAACCCACAATGTTGAAGTTAGCTATACCTGGGTCAATAAGCGCCTTTATCGGTGCAGGTGTTTTGACATTTATTCATGGTGATTATATTAAACCGTTCATTGCTTTATTCTTGTTAAGTATGGGATTTTATATTTTGTATCAATTTCTATTTAAACGTGCACATGAACATCATCATCATGTGGGAGATTTGAGTAGCTTTAAAGTAATTCCACAAGGTTTTGTGGCAGGATTTTTAGACGCAATCGGTGGTGGTGGTTGGGGACCAGTAAATACACCACTCCTGCTCTCAAGTAAAAAAATTCAACCACGATATGCGATTGGAACGGTCTCAGCAAGTGAATTTTTTGTTACGTCATCTGCTGCTTTAAGTTTCATCATCTTTTTAGGAATCACTCAAATTAATTGGTTTGCTGTAATTGCTTTGAGTCTCGGTGGAATGGTAGCGGCACCTATTTCAGCGTATTTAGTTAAAGTGTTACCTATTAACATTCTTGCAATTTGTGTCGGAGGTTTAATCATTTTTACAAATAGTAATGCATTATTAAGCTATTTTGTAAAAGATAGCACTATTTCAAATACAGTTCGATTCATTATTATTCTTGCAATCATTATTTTGCTTGTTTTTCAAGTCGTTCGAAACAAGAAATTATCTTTTTCTTACAAGAAAAGCCGAGTAAACAAATATAATTAATTAGAAAAGGAGATTTGATTATAATGTCTAACAATGAAACAATAACCAATTATACAATTAAACCTCATGGAGGAGAACTTATCAATCGTGTTGTTGAAGGAAACGAACGTGAACGTTTGATTGAAGAAGCATTAAAATTTAAACCGATTACTTTAAATCCTTGGGGAATATCGGATCTAGAGCTCATAGGTATTGGCGGATTTAGCCCCCTTACAGGATTTATGAACAAGGAAGATTACACTAAGGTTATAGAGGAAACGCATTTAAGCAATGGCTTGGTCTGGAGTATTCCTATCACTTTACCTGTAACAGAATCTGAAGCAGATAAACTTGATATAGGTGATGATATCGCTTTATATGGTGAAGATGGACAGTTATATGGAACGCTTAAATTAGAAGAAAAGTACACATATGATAAAGAAAAAGAAGCGCGTTTGGTATACGGAACAACTGAAGAAGCGCATCCTGGAGTTAAAAAAGTTTACGAAAAAGGTAATATTTATTTAGGTGGTCCTATTAAACTATTAAATCGTCCGAAACATGATGCGTTTTCAAATTATCATTTGGATCCTTCAGAGACGAGACAATTATTTCATGATTTAGGTTGGAAAACTGTCGTAGGTTTTCAAACGAGAAATCCAGTGCATCGAGCACATGAATATATTCAAAAATCAGCACTAGAAATTGTTGATGGACTACTTTTAAATCCACTAGTTGGTGAAACAAAGTCAGACGATATTCCAGCGGATGTACGTATGGAAAGTTATGAAGTGATATTAAAAAACTATTATCCTGAAGATAGAGCACGTCTAGTTATTTATCCTGCTGCAATGCGCTATGCCGGACCACGTGAAGCGATACTTCATGCAACCGTTCGTAAAAATTATGGTTGTACACATTTTATTGTGGGAAGAGATCACGCTGGTGTAGGCGATTATTATGGTACTTATGAAGCGCAAGAACTGATTACTCAATTTGAAGATGAGTTAGGCATTCAAATTTTAAAATTTGAACATGCTTTTTATTGTGAAGCTTGTGGTAATATGGCAACTGCTAAAACATGTCCGCATGACGCTTCTCAACATTTACATTTAAGTGGTACTAAAGTAAGAGAAAAACTGCGTAATGGTGAATCATTGCCAACTAAATTTTCAAGACCAGAAGTTGCCGAAGTTCTAATTAAAGGTTTGCGAGAAAAATAAATCAGGAGTGTTAAAATGAGTGAATCAAATCATATTACATGGCATGACTCAGAAGTTACGAAGAAACAAAGACAGCATAGAAATGGGCACAAAAGTGCTGTAATTTGGTTTACAGGGCTATCTGGGTCAGGGAAATCAACGGTCTCTGTTGCCTTAGAGAAAGAATTATTTAATGAAGGAAAACAAACATACCGTTTAGATGGTGATAATGTGCGTCACGGTCTTAATAAAAATTTAGGATTTAGTCCTGAAGATCGTTCAGAAAATATTCGACGCATTGGAGAAGTAGCAAAATTAATGGTAGACGCTGGAGCTTTAACAGTTACTGCTTTTATCTCCCCATATAAAGAAGACAGAGAAGGTGTTAGAGCATTACTAGAGGATAATGAGTTTATAGAAGTATATACAAAATGTAGTGTTGAGGAATGTGAAAAGAGAGATCCGAAAGGATTGTATAAAAAAGCACGATCTGGGGAAATACCTGAATTTACAGGTATAAGTGCACCTTATCAAGCACCTGAAAATCCTGAAATCACTATAGATACTGAACACGACACTATTGAACAATCAGTGGAACAAATTATACGTTATCTTAAAGAACACCAATATATTTAAATTGATATTTCATTATATAGAGTAGGAGAGAATTAAAGATTCTTAATCCTACTCTTTTTAATTTTAAAAGTATACTGGAAAGTTTTGAACATATCATAATTTTTAAAGAAAAGCACTTGGTCAGGTATACTTACTTCTAATTAAGTAAGAAGATGTTATTTCTAAATGACATCAATAGTATACTTATGAGTCATGATTTATGCTTAGTTTGTGATTATCTAAATACAAATATAAATTAAATTTATAAAAAGCTAATTATTGATGTGTGATTAAAGTGAAATAAAAAGGGAAAATATTTTTAAAGAGATATTGAGTGATTTATCATAAAAAATAAGAGGATGGTGATATAACATGGCATTTAATATTTGGATGTGGATTTTACTTGTATTATTTATTGTGGGGACAATAGCTGTAATTCTCATTTTAACAGTTGGCTCAGTGTTAGAAGAGCGCTCATATGACCGTCGATCAGAGGATGAAAAACGCAAAAATTTAGAAAAAAATCTTGAGATGTCAAAAGGACATACGGATGAATCGCAAGAGTCGAGCAACGGGGAAGAACAAGTAGCACAAGAGCATTCTCGTCATGTCGTTCGAGATCATCAACAAACACATCAAAATATAAATCAATCAACACAAGATAATAAAAATAATTAGATAGGTAAAAGGGAAAGATAAATGCTTTTTTCGATTATTTATTCCCAATTTATACGAAGATAATTACTAGAATTACAAAAAATGAAAATATTATAAATTTTAACTGAATCAATAACTAACTGTATGTTATAGAAGCCTGAGAACATTGACGTCTCAGGTTTTTATATTGATTACAAAACTATCTTTATCTCACATAGAGTTCACTAAACGTTAATAATCTTTATGACATTTTAGTTAACGACTTAGTAATCGATTGTAATACTATATATAGTGTTTTATTTTATTGATATACACTATATATAGCAAAGGGTGACAAAATGACTACTCTAGAAACATCATTAACTCGATTAATCACAAAAGATCCAACTATATTAAATGAAAATGCAAATAAAGATAGTAATACATTTTCAACAATGCGAGATTTAACAGCTGGAACGGTATCAAAGTCTTATGCACTCGATCATTTACTTCCGAAGCATGTTGCTCATGCACATCAATCGGGAGATATTCATTTTCACGACTTAGATTACCATCCATTTCAACCATTAACCAATTGTTGTCTCATAGATGCAAAAGATATGTTAGAGAATGGCTTTGAGATAGGTAATGCTAATGTTACAACACCTCAATCAATACAAACCGCTTCAGCACAACTTGTACAAATCATTGCAAACGTTTCAAGCAGTCAATACGGAGGTTGTACTGTCGATCGTGTTGACGAATTACTAAGTAAATATGCACAAATGAACGCACAACATCATAGGGAAGTAGCGAATGATTTCGTTCAACCTGACAAAATTGAGAATTATGTGGACACGCAAGTAACTAAAGATATTGGTGATGCGATTGAAAGTTTAGAGTATGAGATCAACACACTATATACTTCCAATGGACAAACGCCATTCGTTACTTTGGGATTTGGTTTAGGAACAGATCAATTAAGTCGAAAGATTCAACAAGCAATTTTACATACTCGTATTAAAGGTCTCGGTAAAGATAGAGTCACTGCAATTTTCCCTAAACTTGTATTTTCGATAAAAAAGGGTATTAACTTTGGTCCAGAAGATCCTAACTATGATATTAAGCAACTTGCATTGGAATGTTCAACAAAACGCATGTATCCCGATATTTTAAATTACGATAAACTAGTGGAACTGCTTGGTGATTTTAAAGCACCGATGGGATGTCGTTCATTTTTACCAAGTTGGAAGAATGATGAAGGTCAATTGGAAAATAATGGACGGTGTAACTTAGGTGTAGTGACGCTGAACGTACCGAGAATTGCAATCGAAGCAGATGGTGACATGCAACAGTTTTGGGATATCTTTGAAAAACGCATGCAATTGTTACATGATGCACTTGTGTATCGAATTGAAAGACTACAAGATGCTATTCCGGATAACGCGCCTATTTTATATAAAAGTGGTGCATTTAAAAATAAACTCACTTCAGAAGATACTGTCGAATCATTATTTACAAATCAACGCGCTACAATTTCAATGGGGTATATCGGTTTATACGAAGCAGCAACATTATTTTATGGACCAAATTGGGAACATAATCCTGAGGCTAAAACATTCACATTAGACATATTAAGAGAAATGAAACGTTATCAAGTAGAGTGGACGAAACAATATGATATTTGGTTCAGTATATACAGCACACCTAGTGAATCACTCACAGATAGATTTTGCCGATTGGACAAAGATAAATTTGGATCTATTCCAGATGTTACTGACAAAGGATATTACCAAAATTCATTCCACTATGATGTTCGTAAAGATGTAACGCCGTTTGAAAAACTAGATTTTGAAAAGGACTATCCTTACTACGCAAGTGGTGGATTCATTCATTATTGTGAATATCCAAAGTTAAATCATAATCTTAAAGCTTTAGAAGCAGTATGGGATTATGCTTATGATAAGGTAGGTTATTTAGGTACGAATATTCCTATTGATCACTGTTATCGTTGTGGCTATGATGGAGATTTTGAAACTACTGCTAACGGATATAAATGCCCACATTGTGGCAACAATGATCCTAAAAAAGTTGACGTTGTAAAAAGAACATGTGGTTATTTAGGAAATCCAGTTCAAAGACCAGTTATTGAAGGACGACAAAAAGAGATATGTGCGAGAGTGAAACACATGAAGGAACCTCATTCATGAATATTTTAAACATTAAAGAAGGTCAACACTATATAGCTAAAATAGAAAGTCATAGCTTTGTAGATGGTGAAGGTGTTCGATGCAGTGTATATGTTTCCGGATGTCCTTTTCAATGTAAAGGTTGTTATAACGTTCAAGCCCAAAATTTTAAATACGGAGAACCTTTCGAACTAGAAATGCTTGAAGAGATTTTAGATTATTGTGCGCCTTCTTATATCGAAGGCTTAAGCATACTTGGTGGAGAACCATTTTGTAATTTGTCTATCACACTCCAACTCGTTGAAGCTTTTAGACAACGATTCGGTCATACAAAAACAATTTGGGTGTGGACTGGCTTTTTATTTGAATATTTGAAACAGCAAAACGATGCGCGCAAGTCATTACTCGAACATATTGATGTATTAGTTGATGGTATGTTTATTCAACATTTATATCGTCCGAATCTTCCATATAAAGGATCACTTAATCAACGTGTGATTGATGTTCAAGCTTCCTTACAAAAAGAACAGGTCATTGAATATCTAAATGAATAGTTTATGATAATAATTGTAATTAATTTTTAAGATATCTCTTAGAAAAATAGCCCAAAATAAATGTTATGGTTCATTTGTTTTGGGCAATCTTTGTTATAAGTTATCAATGAGATGAACATGAATGTTATCACATGTATAACGACAGTTTTAAAGAGTATAGTTAATTTTATTTTTAAAGTAAATTTTTATCACTTTTTATTAGGTGGATGTGATTTGTTGCAATTTATAGACTGAAAAGTGACAAACATTAAACATCTAAAAAGTAAAAGAAATAATATTATACTTATATATATACTAATTACATATTAAAGTGATAAAATATTGAAGTGAAAATTGTTCGGCATAAGTTAGGAGATTCTTCCATGTTATTGTTTATCATAGAAATCATAATCATGATTCTAGCGATATTATTAGGATTAAGAACTGCTGGTGCACTGGGATGTGGCATCTTTGCTATAGTAGCGCAACTTATTATGATATTTGGATTCCAGTTACCTCCAGGTTCAGCACCAGTGACGGCAGTCTTGATCATATTATCTATTGGTATAGCAGGTGGTACGTTACAAGCTACTGGTGGTATTGACTATTTAGTTTACATTGCTTCACGTGTGATTGAACGCTTTCCAAAATCAATTATATTTATAGCACCAATGATTGTCTTTGTCTTTGTTTTTGGAATTGGTACTGCAAATATAGCTCTTTCACTTGAACCTATCATCGCTAAAACTGCACAAAAAGCACGAATTCAGCCTAAACGCGCATTAACTGCTTCGGTACTAACCGCCAATTTAGCCCTACTTTGTAGCCCGGCAGCTTCCGCTACAGCTTATATTATTTCAGTATTAGCAGGGTATGAAATATCGATGGGTAAGTATTTAAGTATTGTTTTACCTACAGCTTTAATTAGTATGTTAATGCTTAGTACATTTTGTACATTTGTAGGACGAAAAGAACACGTGCGTGATGAATCAGAACGTTTAGTTCAGATGCCAGAAGTCGAAATCAAAAATGACTTTTCATTAAAAGTAAAAATAGGTGTTATCTCATTCCTATTATGTGTCATGGGTATATTAACGTTTGGCATATTTCCTAATCTCATGCCGCAATTCAATGTGAATGGAGATGTAGTTAAAGTTGAGATGACTGAAATTGTTCAGTTCTTTATGTATCTCAGCGCTACAATTAATTTATTATTAATAAAAATCAATACTTCTGATATTCTGTCATCGAATATTACTCAGTCTGCAATGGGAGCACTCTTTGCAGTTCTTGGCCCAGGTTGGTTAGGTGCAACAATATTTAATGCTCCACATAACTTAAAAATATTGAAAAATGATATTGGGTCAATTATTAGTGAAGTACCTTGGCTTGTTATCATACTTGTTTCTGTAGTTGCAATGATTGTCATTTCTCAAACAGCTACAGCATCAATTATGGTACCGATAGTTATGAGTTTAGGTATACCCCCCATCTATTTTGTTGCGATGGTACAAACATTAAATGTGAATTTCGTTATTCCAGCTCAACCGACACTATTATTTGCTGTAGAACTAGATGAAACTGGTAGAACAAGACCTACGAGCTTTATGATACCAGGATTTTTTGTTATAACAGTATCCGTCATTACTGGATTTGTTATTAAAACCATTTTAGGATATTAATCAATTTTTATAAGTTGGAATTTAATCGCTATATATATAGTTCTTTAGATACTTCATCTCATAGAGTAAGGTATTTGAATGACTAAATATTGGCGATTTTTTTATTTATAGATTAAGAGTGAGTATAAGTGGAGAAAAAAATTTAAAATAAATATATATACGTTAAAAGTGTATAAAAATACAATATGAAATATTGTAAAGTTCGTTCATTTTGTTAAATTTTAACTTAACACTATTGTCATAGCAATTTAAGATGAATGTTTGAGAGGCGTAAATTATATAATTATTCAAATGAGATTTTGATGATCCATGTATGTAATTTGCATTATTATTAAAAATTCGTTATTGTCTTTTTTGTGAATCACTATCCATTGAACGTAATTTAAAGTAAAGATTCATAAATTAATATTAGGGGGATCACATTTGAAAAAGGAAAAAGTTATGGACTGGACGACCTTCATAGGCGTAGTCATTGTGTTACTTTTTGCTGTTATACCTATGATGGTTTTTCCGAAAGCAAGTGAAATAATCATTACCGATATCAATAGTGCCATTTCTAATTCAATTGGATCGGTATATCTCTTTATGGGATTGGCTATATTTTGTTTTGTTTTATACATAGCATTTGGTAAGTACGGGAATGTCACGTTAGGAAAAGCGACTGACAAACCTGAATTTAATAATTTCACATGGGCAGCCATGTTATTCTGTGCCGGTATTGGTTCGGATATTTTATATTGGGGTGTTATTGAGTGGGCATTTTATTATCAAGTACCTCCTAACGGTGCAAAATCAATGTCTGATCAAGCTCTTCAATATGCAACTCAGTATGGTATGTTTCACTGGGGACCTATAGCCTGGGCAATATATGTGCTACCAGCATTGCCAATTGGATATTTAGTTTTCGTTAAGAAGAAACCCGTCTATAAAATTAGTCAAGCTTGTCGACCAATTTTAAAAGGACATACGGATAAATTATTAGGAAAAATCGTAGATATTTTATTTATTTTCGGTTTGCTCGGTGGTGCTGCAACATCACTCGCTCTAGGCGTGCCAATGATCTCAGCTGGTATTGAACGATTGACTGGTTTAGATGGATCTAATATGATTTTACGTTCAATCATCTTACTAACTATTACAGTTATTTTCGCAATCAGTTCTTACACAGGTTTGAAAAAAGGTATTCAAAAATTAAGTGATGTTAACGTTTGGTTATCATTTTTATTATTAGCATTTGTATTCATTGTAGGTCCAACTGTGTTTATTATGGAAACTACAGTTACAGGGTTCGGTAATATGATAAAAGATTTCTTCCATATGGCGACATGGATGGAACCATTTGGTGGCATAAAAGGTCGTAAAGAGACGAATTTCCCTCAAGATTGGACAATATTCTACTGGTCATGGTGGCTCGTTTATGCACCGTTTATTGGATTATTTATCGCGCGTATCTCAAAAGGACGTACACTTAAAGAAGTTGTATTAGGAACAATATGCTATGGAACATTAGGTTGTGTATTATTTTTCGGTATTTTTGGTAACTATGCTGTATATCTACAAATTTCTGAGCAATTTAATGTAATAAGCTATTTAAACAATCATGGTACAGAGGCAACAATCATAGAAGTAATGCATCAACTACCATTCTCGACAATTACTATTATCTTATTCTTAATATCAGCTTTCTTATTCTTAGCAACAACATTCGATTCTGGTTCATATATTTTAGCAGCAGCGTCACAGAAAAAAGTGATAGGAGAACCGTTACGTGCTAATCGTTTATTCTGGGCGTTTGCGTTATGTTTACTACCGTTCTCTTTAATGCTAGTTGGAGGAGAACGTGCATTAGAAGTATTGAAAACAGCATCATTACTTGCTAGTGTACCTTTAATTGTTATATTTACGCTTATGATGATTTCGTTCTTAATTATACTCGGACGAGATCGTATCAAGTTAGAAAGACGTGCAGATAAGCATAAAGAAATTGAAAGACGTTCTCTAAGAATAGTTCAGGTCAAAGATAAACCTGAAGATGATAACTTATAAAAAATAGCCAAGCAATAATGTTAAGTCATTATCGCTTGGCTTTTTATTTTTAATCATGATGATGTTGTTCATCTGGAATTGGAAAATAGTTAAAGATTTCTCCTGACTCTAAAGCTTCACTTAATTGAGCGAGCCACTTGTAATAAATTTTAGAGTGGTCTAACTGCGCTTTTACATTCATTGCTTGGTTTTTAACTTCCTCGTCTATATCATTCTTTTCAAGAAGTGGGTAAATGATATTTTCTGCATCTTCAATTGCTTCCATATTAGTGTCAATTTCACGTTCCCATTTTTTAGTGAAAAAGTTTCGGAAGAAAGTGAAAAAATCTTTCTCTGCAATAAAATGTTGCTTTCGGCTACCACGCGTGAATTGTTGTTTGACGATATCGTATTCTTGTAGTTTTTTTACACCTGTACTCATACTAGGTTTACTCATTTGCAGTTGTTGTCGCATTTCATCAAGTGTCATACTTCCTTCAAAAACCATAATGCCATACAAGTTACCTACACTACGGTTGATACCATACAAATCCATGGTTTCACCGATTGAGTTGATAACTAAATCTTTAGCTTCTTCGATATGTTGACTGTCATTGTTATTATAATCCATCACTGCACCTCCATTTTAATCCATTATTCAGCTTAGGTGGGACGCACTAGATACTATGATTTTATGATGATTGTAAATAATACATCTATTGCTTTGAGTTGTAGTTCGTTCGTGAATATAAAGCATAGTTACATTGAAAGTTTATAATCATCAAAATCAAATGTTAGTTATCGATTTGAATTGTTAATGTCTATACTACTGTTTGACTATCTCAATGCCGTAATCTATAAACGGCTATAAAAACCTATACTATATGTCCCATTTCTAATAAATACACACGAGAATCATTATAAAGCCTTTTATGAAAAAAAGAAAAGTAATTTTCTGAACAAAAATTATTTCTTAAACATAGATAAGTTTGATTGTAAAATACAAACATTTTTAAAGAAATTGACACTTTTTCATCAATTATGATAACATAACTCTGTAAAATTCGTTAAATAAAAATTTAACAAACTTAACGGAGGTCGTTTGATGGAACTTGTAGATAAATTATCAAATCGTCAATATATTGATGGAGAATGGGTTGAAAGTTCAAATAAAAACACAAGAGATATTATAAATCCTTACAATCAAGAAACAATCTTCACTGTAGCTGAAGGAACTAAAGAAGATGTTGAAAGAGCAATTTTAGCTGCTAGAAGATCTTTCGAAGACGGTGAATGGTCACTTGAAACAAGTGAAGTCAGAGGTAAAAAAGTGAGAGCCGTTGCTGATAAAATTAAAGAAAATAGAGAAGAGTTAGCTAAATTAGAAACATTAGACACTGGTAAAACTTTAGAAGAATCCTACGCTGATATGGATGATATTCACAATGTGTTTATGTACTTTGCTGGTTTAGCTGATAAAGATGGCGGTGAAATGATTAACTCACCAATTCCTAATACAGAAAGTAAAATAGTTAAAGAACCTGTAGGTGTTGTTACTCAAATTACACCTTGGAACTATCCATTACTTCAAGCATCTTGGAAAATTGCGCCAGCTTTAGCAACAGGTTGCTCATTAGTTATGAAACCAAGTGAAATTACTCCGTTAACAACAATTCGTGTATTTGAATTGATGGAGGAAGTTGGTTTCCCAAAAGGAACAATTAATTTAGTACTTGGTGCTGGATCAGAAGTGGGCGACGTGATGTCAGGTCATGAAGAAGTCGATTTAGTTTCATTTACAGGTGGTATTGAAACAGGAAAACACATTATGAAACAAGCAGCTAATCACGTAACCGACGTTGCATTAGAATTAGGCGGCAAAAATCCTAATATTATTTTTGATGACGCTGATTTCGAATTAGCTGTAGACCAAGCACTTAATGGTGGATATTTCCACGCTGGTCAAGTGTGTTCTGCTGGTTCTAGAATCTTAGTTCACAATGATATTAAAGATAAATTTGAAAAAGCTCTTATCGATCGTGTAAGCAAAATCAAATTAGGTAACGGTTTTGATCAAGATACTGAAATGGGACCAGTTATCTCAACAGCACACCGCGATAAAATTGAAGGTTATATGGAAGTTGCGAAAAAAGATGGAGCAACAATTGCTATTGGTGGTAAACGTCCTGAACGTGAAGACTTACAAGCGGGATTATTCTTTGAACCTACTGTAATTACAGATTGTGATACATCAATGCGTATTGTTCAAGAGGAAGTCTTTGGACCAGTTGTGACTGTAGAAGGATTTGCTGACGAAGAAGAAGCTATTCGCTTAGCAAATGATTCAATTTACGGTTTAGCAGGTGCTGTATTTACTAAAGATATTGGTAAAGCACAACGTGTTGCGAATAAATTGAAACTTGGTACGGTTTGGATTAACGATTTCCATCCATACTTTGCGCAAGCGCCATGGGGCGGTTACAAACAATCAGGTATTGGTAGAGAATTAGGTAAAGAAGGATTAGAGGAATATTTAGTAAGTAAACATATTCTTACAAATACTAATCCAGAACCAGTGGATTGGTTTAGTAAATAATAATACATTGCTTATATACAGTAAATGACTTATAAATACAAAATGCTACATGAAGTGAGTACTTACAAAGGTATGGTGCTCACTTCAATAAATGAAACCTTTTAAGAAAGAGATGTTAACAAACAAAGAAAACAAATCAATTTTTGGAGGTCTTTAACGATGAGAAGAAAACGCGATTCATACGATTATGTCATTATTGGTGGTGGTAGTGCAGGTTCAGTTCTTGGTGCACGCCTTTCAGAAGATAAAGATAAAAATGTTTTGGTATTAGAAGCTGGACGTAGTGACTATTTTTGGGATTTATTTATTCAAATGCCAGCAGCATTGATGTTCCCATCAGGTAATCGTTTTTATGACTGGGAATATCAAACTGATGAAGAACCACATATGGGACGTAGAGTAGATCATGCGAGAGGTAAAGTATTAGGTGGCTCAAGTTCTATTAACGGTATGATTTATCAACGAGGTAACCCAATGGACTATGAAGGATGGGCAGAACCTGAAGGAATGGACACATGGGACTTTGCGCATTGTCTACCATACTTCAAAAAGTTAGAAACAACATATGGTGCAGCGCCATATGATAAAGTTAGAGGTCATGATGGTCCAATCAAATTAAAACGTGGACCAGCTACTAATCCATTATTTAAATCATTCTTTAACGCAGGTGTTGAAGCGGGCTATCATAAAACTGCAGACGTTAATGGTTACAGACAAGAAGGATTTGGCCCATTTGATAGCCAAGTACATCATGGACGTCGTATGTCTGCTTCAAGAGCGTATCTACGCCCAGCATTAAGACGTAGAAACTTAGATGTTGAAACACGTGCGTTCGTAACAAAATTAATATTTGATGAAAATAATAGTAAAAAAGTAACAGGCGTGACTTTCAAGAAAAATGGTAAAGAACATACTGTTCATGCAAACGAAGTTATTTTATCTGGCGGTGCTTTCAATACGCCACAACTATTACAATTATCAGGTATTGGTGACTCAGAATTCTTAAAATCAAAAGGTATTGAACCACGTATGCATTTACCAGGTGTTGGTGAGAACTTCGAAGATCACTTAGAAGTATATATTCAACATAAATGTAAACAACCGGTTTCACTACAACCTAGCCTTGATGTTAAACGTATGCCGTTCATCGGTTTACAATGGATTTTTGCACGTAAAGGTGCAGCGGCGTCTAACCACTTTGAAGGTGGCGGCTTCGTAAGATCAAATGATGATGTTGATTATCCAAACCTCATGTTCCACTTCTTACCAATTGCTGTAAGATATGATGGTCAAAAAGCACCAGTAGCACATGGTTACCAAGTACATGTTGGACCAATGTACTCCAACTCAAGAGGTAGTTTGAAAATCAAATCTAAGGATCCATTTGAAAAACCAAGTATCGTGTTTAATTACTTATCTACGAAAGAAGACGAAAGAGAATGGGTTGAAGCAATTAGAGTAGCAAGAAATATATTAAAACAAAAAGCTATGGATCCATTTAATGGTGGCGAAATTTCACCAGGACCACAAGTTCAAACGGATGAAGAAATTTTAGATTGGGTACGAAAAGATGGAGAAACTGCATTACATCCATCTTGTAGCGCGAAAATGGGACCTGCATCTGACCCAATGGCAGTAGTCGATCCATTAACTATGAAAGTACATGGTATGGAAAATTTACGTGTCGTTGATGCCTCAGCAATGCCTAGAACAACAAATGGTAATATTCATGCGCCTGTATTGATGTTAGCTGAGAAAGCAGCGGATATTATTCGTGGTAGAAAACCGCTCGAACCTCAATATGTTGACTATTATAAACATGGTATTGATGATGAAAAAGCAGGTGCAATGGAAGATGATCCATTCTACCAATATTAAAATAGTTTGATTCAAAATATAATCTTAAATTCTAACCAGAAATAGATTATAATAGCAATCATATTGAATTCAATCATCTGTTACGGTATATAAAGACTTAACTTTAAAAAATTGTTGTGTACACAATTGTAACTTATTCATTGGTTACTCATATAGAAGCCTGAGACAACTTGTTGTCTCAGGTTTTTTAGTGTGTAACATTACTGTGATAGATTTGTACGATGATTGTTTAAATATAAAAATTAAGATATGTATCTCTAAAACGTTGTGTAACAATATTTATAAATTAAAGTTTATAATAATCTTGAGGAGAGGATTAAGATGAATCAAACTTTAGTTCAACATCTACGTGAAAAAGAGCAAAGAATGAAAGAAATAAGACGTTACTTACATGAAAATCCTGAATTATCATTCGAAGAAAATGAAACATCTAAATATATTGCAAACTTTTATAAAGATAAGGATTGTTTAGTTGAGACGAATGTGGGTCCTAATGGAATTAAAGTTACCATCGCAGGTAAACATCCAGGAAAAACTATCGCTATTCGTGCTGACTTTGATGCGCTACCGATAAAAGAAGAAACAGAATTACCTTATGCTTCTAAAAATGAGGGAGTCATGCATGCTTGTGGTCATGATGCACATACTGCGTACATGCTAATACTTGGAGAAACATTAATTGAAATGAAAGATCAATTGAGAGGTAATGTCGTGATTATACATCAACCTGCAGAAGAAATGCCACCGGGCGGTGCGAAAGGTATGATAGATGACGGCGTATTAGAAGGGGTGGACCATGTTTTAGGTGCACATGTGATGAGTATGATGGAAACAGGTAAAATATACTATCGTGAAGGTTTTGTTCAAACGGGACGCGCTTATTTTAGACTTGTTGTGAAAGGTCAGGGTGGTCACGGCTCATCCCCACGTACATCGAATGACGCTATTGTAGCAGGTGCGCATTTTGTAACGACCGCACAGACCATTGTTTCAAGACGCTTAAATCCGTTTGAAACGGGTGTAGTCACAATAGGTTCCTTCGACGGGAAAGGACAATTCAATGTGATTAAAGATACAATAACAATCGAAGGTGATGTACGTGCACTGACTGATGATACAAGAGACAATATTCAGAATGAAATGACACGACTAGTCAGAGGATTAGAAGAGATGTTCGGAGTGATTTGTGATTTTGAATTTAAAAAGGATTATCCAGCTCTTTACAATGATCCTGAATTTACTTCTTATGTAGCAACAACTTTAAAAAATGCTAAACTGGATGACATAAAAGCAATAGATATTTGTGAGCCGCAGCCACCCTCAGAAGATTTCGCGTTTTATGCGTTAGAAAGACCTTCAACATTTATTTATTCGGGTGCAGCACCAGAAGATGGACCTATGTACCCTCACCATCATCCTAAGTTTAATATCAATGAAACATCTATGCTTGTAGTTGCAGAGGCAGTGGGTACAATTGTATTAGATTATTTGAAATAACAGGTGTATGAAATATCAAGAATATAAAGGTATCTATACATTGTAATTAGGTACCGATTTTATAGTTATTACGATTTGTTAATTATCTAATTGATAATTAAATTTTGTTTTTACGATACAAGCTTCTTTTGGAAATTGAAAAGATACGATAAATATAGTGGTGAGTCTAACAACACTTCTTGTGGGTTATTTATAGTTGTTAAGGGAAGCTTAAAAGATACTTTTGGTAACGTCAAAATAAAAATTTAAGTTTTTTGTTTCAATCTATCAATGGTAATTTCAGCAGTCCTTATCATCCGGACTTTTCTTACCACGAAATGTCAGTAAGAATATATAAATAGTGTTGATATGTATAGGTGACGTGCATAGAGTGTCGGTTTGGATTTAATGTTTTATATAATAAATCATGGTAGTATGTATTTATATCATATTGAAGAGGTGATAAGGTGAGTTTTTATCATTTTATACAAAATTTCGTTGGTGATGAAACACCTTTAGGTAAACTAGCCGCATGGATTAACCAAGATGAAGATTTCCCTATGGAGGAAACAACAGCACATAATATATTAAACTATTTTAATCAGTTAAATTATTTTGATGACGATTGTATTAAAACTGTAAAACGCTCACTATCACTATATGAACAAAGTAAAGTAGCCCTATAATATTAAATTGAAATGAAGGGATGTCTTATGTTAGTTAGCGATACAAATAAAACATATATAATAGAAGAAACTCGTAATTCATTCATAATTGAAAGGAATAATAATCAACAGCACTACGAAGTATTAGAATCAATTAACAGCTTATCTAATGATTCATTTTGTGTGTTAAATCACTTATTCGTCAATGAAGGTAATGAAGAGGTTTTTGAGTCACGGTTTTTAAAGAGAAATCAACATTTGCAAGATGTGCCTGGTTTTAAAGCGTTAAGATTTCTTAGACCGGTAGTCAAAGGGAGACATTACATTATCATCACGCTATGGAACAGTAGACAAGCTTTCTATGATTGGCAAAATTCAAAAGCATATGCGCAAACTCATAAAAAACGTGGAACTCAAAAAGGTGTCGATCATCGTATAGTCAATAAAGATTTATCCTATAATATAAGAATAGAGTTAGAAAGTCTTAATAACTAAATTTGTGTTGAATATATGAATGATAAAATATAAAAACGGTATAATATTTTATTGGATTTATTAAGAATAAAAGTTTGAGAATACTTTTAATGAATTGTACACACGTAAAAGTCTATTTGACTTGCCCAAATAATATAAGATAAATGAATGTATGTAACAAAAAGTTATTGTCAACAATCAAAAAGTTAATGATAAACCTGTACATTATTTTATTTTTCAGGTTTTTCTTATTTGAAAATTTGTTAGTTGATGATGAATGATACGAATGTTTTTAATAGGTTTGATAGATTATAAACCTTTGGTAGTTTTTAGATGAAAGTATATTGAAAGGAAGTACACTTATGAATAAATCAAATTTACTAGCACCTGAGAATTATAATATTATTTCAGAAATAGAAAAATATGCCTCAGAAGATCATAAAAAAGCCATTATTTACAAGGATAACGAGCATGAAAATATTTCTGTAAGTTATAAAGAACTTATCAGTAATGCTAATAAAGTAGGGAATGTATTCCTCAATCATGGGCTAAAAAAGGGAGATAAAGTTCTCATCATGATGCCACGTGCAATCGTTACATATGAATTATATATTGCAGCATTGAAACTGGGTATAGCGATTGTTCCAAGTTCGGAAATGTTACGAACAAAAGATTTACAATATCGAATTACTCACGGTGAGATTGATGCAGTTATTTCATTTGATTCTCTAACTAAAGAATTCGAAAACGTTAAAGAATATGACCAATTAAAGAAATTTATAGTAGCTGGTCACAAAGAAGATTGGGTTTCAATAGAAGATGAAAAAGAAAAAGTAAGTGATGACCTTAAAGGCGCAGATACAACACGAGATGATTTGGCGATTCTTTCTTATACATCAGGTACAACAGGTAATCCAAAAGCAGTAACGCATTCACATGGATGGGGGTATGCCCATTTGCAAATGGCACCAAAACATTGGTTATGCATACAAGAGAATGATCTTGTATGGGCAACTGCAGCACCAGGGTGGCAAAAGTGGGTGTGGAGTCCATTCTTATCTGTTTTAGGGATGGGAGCAACAGCATTTGTCTATAACGGTCGTTTCCACCCTGAAACTTATCTCGAGTTACTTCAAAATTATCAAATCAATGTTCTATGTTGTACACCAACAGAATATCGTATGATGGCTAAACTTAGTCATTTAGAACAGTATAATTTAGAACATTTACACAGTGCGGTGTCTGCGGGTGAACCTTTAAATCGAGAAGTTGTTGAACAATTTAAACGTCATTTTAATATTACTGTTCGAGATGGATATGGACAAACGGAAAGTACATTGTTGATTGGATTTCTAAAAGATACTGAACCACGTATGGGTTCAATGGGTAAAGGTATACCTGGTAGTTTTGTTACTGTCATTGATGATGATGGTAAAGAGGTTGGCCCAAATGTAAAAGGTAATATTGCCGTGCCTTTAGACTTACCAGCCTTATTTAAAGGTTATTTTAAAGATGAAGCACGCACAAAAGCAGCTTCAACAGGTGATTATTATGTTACTGGAGACCAAGCTCATATTGATAATGATGGTTATTTCTGGTTCGAAGGTCGCCGTGACGATATTATTATTAGTTCAGGATATACCATTGGACCTTTTGAAGTAGAAGATGCATTAACAAATCATGCAGCTGTTAAAGAATGTGCTGTTGTAGCAAGTCCGCATGACATTCGTGGAAATATTGTTAAAGCATTTATCATCTTGCAAGATGATTATGAAGCAAGTGATGAGTTAATCCAAGAATTACAAGTATTCTGTAAAAATGAAGTAGCACCGTATAAATATCCAAGAGCAATTGAATTTGTTGAAAATCTACCAAAAACAAATTCAGGTAAGATACGTCGCGTTGAATTACGTGATGCAGAAATTAAAAAATATAAACAATAGTATTCATCGCATTAAGTATGAATGAAAATATTTCCTGGGACACTTATACAATGTCTCAGGTTTTTTATTTTGACTATCAGAGACTAATATTAGAAATATGCATTAGTATAATTTAGTTAATGTCATGGGATAGGGAATTCAATATGAATTTTGTCCTGTTTTTTACGATTACATGAGTATAACCGCATCAATGATGAATTGAAAAATAGAATCATGAATAAAAAAGCATTAAATTAATACTTTTGACATATTTAGAACAAATTTAATGAAAGCCTTTTCTTAAAAGTGTTGTAATTCCTTTTCTATTATGACATACTTGTAAATAAATAGTATGACATAATAAAAATAAGAGGTGGTCAAGAATGACACAATTCGTTTATGCATTTAATGAAGGAAATATAGCTATGAAAGACTTACTTGGTGGTAAAGGTGCCAATCTTTCAGAGATGAAGAGACTCGGACTACCAGTACCTGATGGTTTTACAATTACGACTGAAGCTTGTATTACCTATTTAAAACAAAATGAAAAACTACCTACAGAAGTAAAGACACAATTAATTGATCATTTAGCAGCTTTTTCTAAACGAACTGGAAAGGCATTTTCTTCTGATGACAACTTATTATTAGTATCAGTACGTAGTGGTGCAAAAATTTCCATGCCAGGAATGATGGATACAATTCTTAATTTAGGACTTAACGATGATAATGTAAAAAAGCTTGTTGACAAAACAAATGATGCGCGCTTTGCATATGATTGTTATCGTCGTTTACTACAAATGTTTGGAGAGGTTGTTTATGGTATTCCAATGACAGCTTTCGATACATATTTTAATGATTTTAAAACGAAGCATCGGTATCAAAATGATGCTGAAATTCCGGCAGAAGGACTACAAACTATATGTGAAAGATATAAAGAAATTTATGTAGAAGAGGCATATAAACCTTTTCCACAAGAACCGTTAAAGCAATTAGAAGAAGCAATTGAAGCAGTATTTAAATCTTGGGATAATGATCGTGCACGTGTATATAGAGATTTAAATGATATTCCACATGATATTGGTACAGCTGTAAATATTCAGGAAATGGTATTTGGTAATAGTGGTGCAAATAGTGGTACGGGTGTAGCATTTACAAGAAATCCAGTTACCGGAGAAAATCATTTATTCGGGGAGTACTTACTTAATGCTCAAGGTGAAGATGTTGTTGCAGGTATTCGTACCCCTAAGGATATTGACACTTTAAAACAACAAATGCCAGACGTGCATCAAGAGTTCGTTGATGTAACTAAACAACTTGAAAAGCATTACAAAGATATGCAAGATATAGAATTTACAATTGAAAATGGGAAACTTTATTTATTACAAACACGTAACGGAAAGCGCACTGCTAAAGCAGCAATAAAAATTGCTGTGGATTTAGTTCACGAGCAATTAATTACACATGAAGAAGCAGTATCAAAAGTAGAAGTAAAATCAATCGACCAATTATTACATCCTAATTTTAATGAAGAGTCATTAAAGCAAGCGACAGTGGTTTCTAAAATGGGCTTACCAGCTAGTCCCGGTGCAGCAACAGGAAAAGTAGTCTTCTCTGCTGAAGAAGCAAAACTTCAAGCTGAAAATGGTAATAAAGTAGTGTTAATGCGACCGGAAACATCACCTGAAGATATTGAGGGGATGGTAGCAAGTGAAGCAATCGTAACAACTCATGGTGGTATGACATCACACGCTGCTGTTGTAGCAAGAGGAATGGGTAAATGTTGTGTGACAGGATGTTCGAATGTAGAGATAGATACAGTGAACAAAACAGTATATTATCCTGAAGGTGAATTACATGAAGGGGATATCGTTTCTGTAGATGGTTCAGCTGGTGATTTATATTTAGGAGCAATTGAAACAGTCAATGCTGAACATAGTGAAGAGTTCGATCAATTTATGACTTGGTCTGAAGAGATTGCAAGACTGCAAGTTAGAATGAATGCTGAAACACCACAAGATATAAAAGCTGGATATAATTTTGGCTCTAAAGGAATAGGTTTAGTTCGTACTGAGCACATGTTCTTTGGACCTGAACGTTTAATAGAAATGCGCCGTTTTATCTTAGCTTCAAATCATGACGAACGTGTACAAGCTTTAGAAAAAATTAAAACATATCAAGTAGAAGATTTTGAAACAATTTTCAGATTATCTCAAGATAGACCTACGATTGTTCGTTTACTTGATCCACCGTTACATGAGTTCTTGCCATCATCTGAAGAAGATATAAACAATGTTTCTCAACAGCTGAATGTATCTTCAGAGTTCTTACGCAAACGAATTGTTGACTTAAATGAAGTCAATCCAATGCTTGGTCATCGTGGTTGTCGTTTGGCTGTGACTTATCCAGAGTTATATGAGATGCAAGTTGAAGCTATCATTGAAAGTGTTATTAAGCTTCAAAAAGAGGGGATAACGTGCCTGCCAGAAATTATGATTCCTCTCGTGTCAACAGTAGAAGAATTTACAACTTTAAAAGAACGATTAGTTAATACAATTACACATTTAGAAAAAGAATCTCAACAAGATATACAATATATGATAGGTACTATGATTGAAACGCCTAGAGCATGCTTGATTGCGAATGACCTTGCGAAACATTGTGATTTCTTCAGTTTTGGTACTAATGATTTAACACAATTGACATTTGGTTTCTCTAGAGATGATGCAGGAAAATTCATAAATGTGTATACTGAAAATAACATTTTACAGCTTGACCCATTCCAAACTTTAGATAGAGAAGGTGTAGGACGACTAATTCAATTAGCCGTTGAACAAGCTAAAAATACCAATCCAGAGATTAAAATTGGTGTATGTGGTGAGCTTGGTGGCGATGCAAAATCAATTCGTCAATTTAACCAATGGGGAATTGATTATGTTTCATGTTCACCATTTAGAGTTCCGGGTGCAATTTTAGCTACAGCTCAGAGTCAAGCGGAGGAAAGCGAGCGATAAGGTGAAGGATAATAATGAAGTATTAAAGTTATTTATAGTTTCAGATTCAATAGGAGAAACAGCGCAACGGATGATTCATGCAACGTTGACACAGTTTCCAGATTTAACTCAAGTAGAAATTAAGAAATTTCCGTATATTAAGGACGAACAAGAATTTTTAAATGTCTTACAATTAGCTAAAGAACAGAATGCAATTGTTGCAACAACATTAGTGAGTGAGTCATTTAATGCATTAGGTCATCAGTTTGCAAATGAACATCAAATTCCCTATGTAGATTACATGTCTGAGTTAATTAGTATAATTAAAAAACATACACACGCTAAACCATTAATGGAAAGTGGTGCGTTGCGTAAGCTTAATGATGAGTATTTTAAGCGTATAGAAGCAATTGAGTATTCAGTGAAATATGATGATGGTAAGCATTTTACAGATATTGGAGAAGCGGATGCTTTAATAGTAGGTGTATCACGTACCTCTAAAACGCCATTAAGTATGTACTTAGCTAATAAAGGATATAAGATTGCAAATATTCCTTTAGTCCCTGAAGTGGCTATTCCAGATAATGTATTTCAACAAAAGAATTTAAAGGTATTTGGATTAACAGCAAGTCCCAATTATATCGCAAATATACGACGTAATCGTGCAGAAACATTAGGACTATCTTCAGAATCTAATTACAATAGTTTAGAGCGTATCAAAAAAGAATTATCTTATGCTGAAGAAGTTTTTAGAAAATTAAATGCAACGGTAATTAATACAGAATATAAATCGATAGAGGAATCGGCATTTTATATTGAAAAGTTTTTAGCTAAACGTTAAATTTTCATAAAAATATATATCATAAAATTGTCATAAATTTACTATTAACAATTTACTTTTCAAAGTGCTTGCTTTAACATATATATGTAAAAGCTATTAGATTTGATTCTTTTCTAAGGTTTTGAGGTTATAAAGTAATATAACAAGAATGATGACGTCTAATTAGCTGGAAAGCAATTTGATAACTACTACACAAGAGGTGAACATTATGGCTATGTCTGACAAAAAAGACGTCGTGTTAATCGGTGCCGGTGTACTAAGTACTACATTTGGTTCTATGTTGAAAACGATTGCACCTGATTGGGACATTCATTTATATGAACGTCTAGATCGTCCTGGTATTGAAAGTTCAAATGAACGTAACAATGCAGGAACAGGGCATGCAGCTTTATGTGAATTGAACTATACTGTACAACAACCTGATGGTTCAATTGATATTGAAAAAGCTAAAGAAATTAATGAACAATTTGAAATTTCTAAACAATTCTGGGGTCATTTAGTTAAATCAGGAGAAATTCAAAATCCTAAAGAATTTATTAATCCATTACCTCATATTAGTTTTGTTCGTGGTAAAAATAACGTTAAATTCTTAAAAGATCGTTATGAAGCGATGAAGCAATTCCCTATGTTCGATAATATCGAATATACTGAAGATATTGAAGAAATGAGAAAATGGATTCCATTAATGATGAAAGGCCGTGAAGATAAGGGCTACATGGCAGCGAGTAAAATAGACGAAGGCACTGACGTAAACTACGGTGAATTAACTCGTAAAATGGCTCAAAATCTTAAAAACTCATCAAACGTTGAAGTGCAATACAAACATGAAGTTGTTGATTTTGAACGTTTGTCTAATGGTAAATGGTCAGTTAAAATTAAAAATCTAAATAATGGACAAGTATTCGAACATCAAACTGATTATGTGTTTATCGGTGCTGGTGGTGGCGCAATTCCACTATTACAAAAAACTGGCATTCCAGAAAGTAAACATTTAGGTGGATTCCCAATCAGTGGACAATTTATTGCTTGTACAAATCCACAAGTTATTGAACAGCACGATGCCAAAGTTTATGGTAAAGAACCACCTGGTACACCACCAATGACAGTACCTCACTTAGATACACGTTACATTGATGGTGAAAGAACATTATTATTTGGGCCATTTGCAAACGTGGGGCCTAAGTTCCTAAAACATGGTTCTAACTTGGATTTATTCAAATCAATTAAACCATATAACATTACGACTTTACTTGCTTCTGCAGTTAAAAACTTACCATTAATTAAGTATTCATTTGACCAAGTCATTATGACAAAAGAAGGTTGTATGAACCATTTACGTACGTTCTATCCTGAAGCACGTGATGAAGATTGGCAAGTTTACACAGCTGGTAAACGTGTACAAGTTATTAAAGATACTGAAGAGAATGGTAAAGGATTTATCCAATTTGGTACTGAAGTGGTTAATTCTGAAGACCACTCAGTTATTGCATTACTAGGCGAATCACCAGGAGCATCAACTTCAGTATCAGTAGCACTAGAAGTTTTAGAGAAAAACTTCCCTGAATATGCGAAAGACTGGGAACCTAAAATCAAGAAAATGATTCCTTCATATGGTGAATCACTTATTGATGATGTTCAATTAATGAGAAAAATACGTAAACAAACATCTAAAGATCTTGAATTAGGGTTCTATAATAAAGCAAAATAAAAAGATATAGCGTTATCTATTATTCCTTATTAGGTAAAGTTGCTGTATTTAATCTTTTAAATGCCTGAGACAATGAGTGTCTCAGGCATTTTTATATATTAACAGTCGATGGTTAATTTGCAGATGAAAGGGATTTAAATCAAGATTGTGAACTATCATATCTTTTGATAAGGCAGCGAAAAAATTCAATACAAAGTATATTTCATATCTTTTCTTTAATTGATAGATGATTAATGAAAATTCTTTTTTAAAATTAATAAATAAAAATATGTACAGGTAACTATATATTAAAAACATTAAATAGTGTATTATAAAGTTATAAATAGCAATTTAAAACTAATGAATATTTAATTGTTATTTCTCTGTATATAAAAATTAAAAGGAGATAGAATATGAAAAAATTTTTGGGAATTTTATTAATTGTGATGTCAATTGCTCTTGTGGGATGTTCAAATAGCAATGATTCAGATCAATCTTCTAATGAAAAGTCATCATCAAAAAGCTCTGAGAAAAAAACGGACGTGGCGACTGAATATACAAAAGAGGATGAATATAAAGAACTAGAAAAAGAAGCTAAGGATCTTAAACAAAAGCCAGTTCTTAATGAAATTGATGCACTTATTACAGAAAAAGGTTTTACAAATAAAACGGGATTGCAAGGCTGGGAAGACTATAAAAAATTAATGGATAAGGTAACACTTGCAGATTATAAATACACAAAAGAATCTAAAGGATCATCCATTGAAGAAGTTAATAAGTTCTTTAAAGATAAAAAAGGTGTAGAGATTAAACGAATGAAAAGTAAGGAAAAAAATATTAAGCATATTAATTATATGTATGTAGATCCAGATGGTAAAAAAACAGGTAAAAATAAGCAACCTATGTCCTACGCTCAAATACTTGCAACATTTAAAGAAGGTAAATTAGTAGCTACAAATATTCAACCTGGATTTTTTGCTTTAGATAAAAAGAAAATGGTTAAAGCTAAAGACTTAGAAGAAGTTAAGACATTGGAAGATTTAACGCGTTTGAAAAATCCTAAAGCGACATCATATGGTATTTTACAGACGAAATATAAAGGGAAACCATACACTCAAGTTTCAATATTAGGCAGTGATTCTGATGAAGAGAATGATATTTCCTCAGCCATATTAGCTTATTATCTATTTTCACCAACGGAATTAGATAGTGATGATAATCATAAATACGTTGAAGTTGCATCAGCGCCATTCTTAAGTGCTCAAAACGATTTTTCATCTTATCAACTTGGTGTATTTAAAAAAATTATCGAAAGTAGTATGTCGTTCGATGAATAATCAAAGGACAAAATGTGTGTAAAGTATAAAAAAACCGTGTGGTCAGATTAATCTACCACACGGTTTTAATATTTCTCTAGACAATGTGATGTTGTTTAGAGAAAACATTGTTCGTTATGAACTGATAAATAATTAGTTTTTATTTACTGACGCATCATAGATTGAATCTACAGCATCGCCTAATGCTTTATCGAATTCTTCTTGTGATTGGCTAGCACGTAAGTCACTTGCTAATGCACGTGAGAAGCTTGCAATTAATTCATCGTTATCTTTTAACAATTTGTTAGCTTCATCTCGGCTATAACCACCTGATAATACTACTACACGTACAACATTAGGGTGGTCAGCTAATTCTTTATATAAGTTAGCTTCAGTAGGAATAGTTAATTTTAACATAACTAATTGATCATCGTTTAATGAATCTAAACCTTTTTTGATTTCAGCTTTTAAAACTTTCTCAATTTCAGATTTATCTTTAGCGTTAATATTAACTTCTGGTTCGATAATAGGTACTAAACCTTTAGCGATGATTTTTTTAGCGAATTCAAATTGTTGTTCAACAACATCTTTGATTCCTTGTTCATTAAGTTCAAGGATGTTAGAACGCATTTTAGTACCGAAGATATGACGTTCATTTGCACGATCTAAAGTTTCATCTAAATCATCAATTGGTTTCATTAATTGCACGCCATTTTTCTCTTCAGCAAGACCTTTGTCGACTTTTAAGAAAGGAACAACGCCTTTATCCGCTAAATAGTCTCCAGTGTATTTACCTTCAACTTCGCGATCCATAGTTTGTTCGAATAAAATCGCACCTAAAATTTTATCAGGTGAAAATGAAGGTGAAGTTACAACGCGTGTACGCATATCGTGAACAAGTTGGAACATTTCGTCTTCATTACTGTATTGGTCTTCATTCACACCATATTCTTTAAGTGCTTTAGGTGTACTACCACCACTTTGGTCTAATGCAGCAATGAATCCTTTACCATGAGTCATTTTTTCTAATTGTTCTTTATTCATACTTTCCACTCCTTAATATAACTTTCATATACAGTATGATAAAAATTACTTTTTATCTCAAGTTTTTCTACTTAAAAATGATGAAAAATCACATAATTGTTGTAATTAACTATGATTTAGATGTGTAAAATGTAAATAAATCGTAACAATGATTTTCCTTAAATGCATCATATCGTCAGAAACACCGACGAATAGAATTCAAAAAGTTTAACTGGTATTTGCATTTAACTATCAACTGATAAAGGTTAAATCAACCTAGGACAACGTTAGATAACCTAGGCTTATAAGTACTTTTTCCTATATCAGATTAAGAGATTTAGAACAACATCTTATCGCTACCAAATGTATCACCCAATGCTTGTTGAGCTAAAACATTAAGGTAATGCCATGGTCTATCATAATCAGGTTGGAAGAAGAAATCTTGGACAGCGAGTTGTTCAAGTGTGAAACCAGCAGATATTACTACTGAAATTGTATTAATAGAAGCAGTAATATCTTCTTCTGACATGACTTGACCACCAAGTATACGGTGAGTGTCTTTATCATAAATAATTTTCATATGAATTTTCGTATCATCTTGCATAAATTGAGGACGAATCAATTCTTCTACGTATGTTTGACCTAAATTGCCATCATAATTATCGATTTCTGTACCATGAATGCCAGTCTGTCCAAATTTATAATCAAATAATTGTAAACCTGAAGTACCAGAAACGCGTGGCATTGTCATTTCTTTACCCAACATGTTTTTTGCTGCGACAACGCCTTGACGTCTTGAATTTGTTGCTAATGCAATATAACGATCCTCAGATACTGGTGCAAAAGGAACTAATGTCGCATCGCCACCTGCATAGACATCTTTAGCAGATGTTTGTTGTTGGTGATTAATGTTTATAATTCCTTTTTTACCTAAATCTATTTTATCTTTTAGCCACTCGGTAGCCGGTTCGACACCTACAGCAAATAAGACAGTATCTGCGTCATATTCATTTTTGTCGGTAACTACAGTAGTTACTTCGCCATTTTGATTTCCTGAAAGTGATTGTACTGTTTCGCCACCTTTAAAATGAAGACCGTGTTGCTGTGCATTTGTTTCTAATACGTCTGTAAACTCTTTATCTAAGTAAGTGTTTAATATACGATCAGCGACATCTACGATTGTAGTATCTATGCCTGCTTTAGCAAAAGCTTCAGCAGCTTCAATACCTATATAGCCACCTCCGACTACAACAGCCTTTTTGGCATCTTTCATGCGTTCTTTAATTTGATTTGCCCAATCGCGTCCACGCATAAATAATACATGTTTATATTTTTCAATTCCATCGACTGGAGGTGTAACAGGTTTACCGCCGGGACTTAGGAACAATTTATCATAAGAATAAGTTGATGTTTGACCTTGGTGTTCAACTGTAACAGTCTTATTGTCAGTATCTAAATCTGTGACTGTGCTATTCGTATGAATGTTTACACCTTGTGCCTTATAAGAGTCAACGGATGCGTAATGTAAATCATCTAGTGATGATGAGATGTCTTCAAGATAACTTTGAATACCACAAGATAAAAAGGACGGTTGATCTGCACTTTCAAAAACTTGAATATCAGCATTTTCATCTTCTTTAAGCAATGTTTGGATTACTTCATATCCTGAATGAGATGTACCTACCACAATATATTTCATTATGATGTCCTCCTTTTATTTATAAAAACGTATAGATTACGTTAGTTTTAGCAATTACATTATGATGTTTACCCAGGTAGTTAAATTCTATTCAACGTTATTGAAAAAGTGATATATTCTTCAAAATTTTGTAAAAGAATTGGGGATTCGTTCATGTTCGATTAATATGAAACTTAAGTCATTGACTCAAGGGTTTTTACATATGGGTAGTCGATAGTGGATTAAAATGCGCTATTATCAAGCTTGTTTCAATATTTATGTTATTGGTAGGAGAGTGTGTTCAAAATATTTTACAAACTATAGTTTAGTTATACTTTTAGTTACTTAACTATTTATTTTACAAATATTGAAATTAAAAGGAGAGATTGGCACATAATTTCTAGCAAAATAACCAGTAAATGAGTTTTTTATAAATTCATTTACTGGCTTCTTTATTTACAATACTACCGTATTGTTGGCTCGCTTTCTTAGGGGACAGCTTCATCTTGTAGTCTTCAGCTTGTCCTGTTCCCTCAAGAGTATCGCCAAAATATTTTGTGTTTATATAACATTTTACATTGAAATACTTAAAAAATAAGGCCCTTTTCGTATAATTTAATAAATACCACTAAACTAATTTAACGAGGTGCCTAATATATAAAGATTATAATATGACTCAACTTACTTTACCAAAGGATACTTCAGTTCTTATCCCCACAAATGATTTTGTAGAAACAATTCCTAAGACTGAATTCAGACATCATCGTGGTGCAACATCATACCATCCCAAAATGATATTCAAAGAACTATGTCATTTTACGTAAAGGTTGATGGTAAAGTGCAATGAAACCAGCAGTGAGTAAAAATAGACTTATTATACCATTTGTATTGAAATTTTTATCTTTCATACCAGTATTCGGTAGCGTATCAGATGAGCTTTGTTGTGGTAAGTCAGAAGATTGAACTTGACCTACGTAATATGAATTGAGTTCACGTGTGCTATCCACTGCTTGTGTCTGTCGAGTAGAGTGTTGTTTTACTTGTGAAGATGTTGTAGCAATATCTTGTGCAACATAGCATTGTGGTGAATTGAGTTGACTATATTCTCCATAATATCCACTTTTATATAGCACCACACCATTTTTGTATACTTTATAAGTACCGACACCAGCACCAGATTTATTATTTATATCAATTGTGAAATAATCCCCTTTATCCTTAACTTTTTTGAAATTTTGTAAGTCCGGATTGCCACCACTATTTTTCATAGCTTGAATTGCTACAGCTTGTGCATCATGAGATGTTACTTCGGCTGCATGTGTCGTTGTGTCATTGACACTTGGAAATAATAATAATCCTGTTAATACAGTCGTTGCAATTAGAGAAATCTTTTTCACATTGATAACCCCATTTCGAATTGATGATATATGATGTATTTAAATTACTTTACGATTATAGTTTAGCACCTTGATTGCGAGATAATAGTGGTTTAAAAGAATTCAAATACAAATTTTAAGATACGTTAAAAATCTTAATAATTATAAATCATTGCTAATGATACAGCAGTAAAACAGACGTCAAGTATTGCTTCGTAAATAGCGAAGTTTTAATAATCTGTTAAATTGTTGTACATTTTTAAAAATAGTTAGTTTATAATTATTTTATAAAGTGGCTTATTTTGTTGTGTTAAATAGATTAGAATGTAGGGGAGTATTTGAATTGAAGAAATTAGCAGTGATATGTGCGTTTACAGTATTAATATTAGCCGGTTGTGGTCTTGGAGATAGTGATAATAAAGGAAGCTCAACGATAAATGATGATCAACAATCAGGGGATAAAAATAACAGAGATTCAAAATCAAGTACAAGTAGAAATCAAATAGGAGGTAATCAGCAAGACACACAACAAGATACCCATTCGAATAAATACTATGCTCAAGTTTGGTTAACTGCTTTAGATAGCTATAGAGGTGATAGTGACCTTCCTTTTGACGATTTAGAAATTGTACATCAAAATATTTCTAATAAAGTTTTAGATCCCTATCACCCAGACGAATCAGCTAAACTACCTGAAGGAACAGAATTGTTAACAGCAAGTGTTACTGCAGCAGGTTCAGTTTATTATAAAAATAATGGAGATGGCACAATTACAATATATAATGTACCATCACATTTTCAAGGGAGTTGGCGTGACGCTGATTACTCTAAAAGAGAATCTCAGCGCATTATAGATGATGCACGTACAGTTAAGTTATACAACGCAAGTGAAAGTGAAATCAATAAGATAAGTCAGATGATGAGGACTGAATTTTCAGTTGATGATAATTTAAAAGATGAAGACGATACTTCTGAATCGGAAAATCAATCAAGCAGTTCTGATGAAGTAACGGTGACACGAAGTAATGTTATCGATATAGTTGAAGACTACGAAGGGCATCAATTAGATACAGACACATATATTTACAAAGAACCAGAAAAAGATAGTGATGGTAGTTGGGGGTTCTCATTTACAGATAAAGAAGGTCATTTAGAAGGATCTTATATTATCGATAAAGATGGAGAAGTAACGAAGTATGATGAAGATGGAGAGCCAGAATAACTAATAGGGCAGTAGAGATATCATAGTCTAATTATCTATGATGTTTCTACTGCCAATATTTATTTTATAATATGTAAAAGACATTGAGATATGAGTTTTAAAATCATAAAGTTTTTTTCGAAATGATAGGTAGACAACTCGCCATTAAAATAATGAAAAAAAGATGTGCAACTAACCACCATGCAAATTCGTTCCAACTAAAGAAAAAAATTGAGAGTTGCGCAAGAAAAACGAGAAGTGGATACATCAAAGCAAATATTAATACTAAAGGTAAGTATGCTAGACGATACAAGAATTTTGAATAATGATAGATAATTAAAAAGGTGATATAAATCAATATTCCGATACTTAAATGAATCAGTACTTCGATAATTGTTGGCACTTCATCAGGGTTGATTAAAAAATCAATATTGAGTAATAACTGAGTTAAGTGTGTGTTTTGTAGTAACACATCCATTTATATAGTTAAAATAAGTAATAGCACGCTAATCGTGGTTGCGTATAATAAATGATAAAATATTTTTAACCCATTCATATTAATATCCTCCGTAAAATATTTTATTCTATATTCCCTTTAAACATATCTTCTAAGCCTCAAGGACATATATTTCTTTACCACAAAAGATTCGTAACGAAAATATTTTTAATTATCAGAAAATATTTACAAATCTGAAAATTGTTAGTATATTGATTACTATCCTATTAGTATTGATTTATTTTAAAACGATAGCAGTTGATAGTTTTATAGCTTCAAATGTAGATAGCTATATTAAAAAGAGTCATTATTGGGAGGGAACTCAATGAGTAAAGTTAGTCATTTGATAGATGAAGATGAACGTTATTTTGCACATTCTGGACGGATTAAATATTATCCTCTAGTTATTGATCATGGTTATGGAGCCACGTTAATCGATATAGAGGGTAAGTCTTATATTGATTTATTAGCAAGTGCAAGTTCACAAAATGTGGGTCACGCTCCGAAGCCAGTAGTTGAAGCAATTAAGAACCAAACTGAGAAATTCATTCATTATACACCGGCATATATGTATCATGAACCGTTAGTGCGATTATCAAAAAAATTATGTGACATTGCTCCTGGAAATTATGAGAAGAGAGTTACTTTCGGATTAAGTGGCTCTGATGCTAATGATGGGATTATAAAGTTTGCACGTGCGTATACAGGACGTCCATATATCATAAGTTTTACCAATGCATACCATGGTTCAACATTTGGTTCATTATCAATGTCTTCAATTAGTTTGAATATGCGTAAGCATTATGGACCATTACTTAATGGATTTTACCATATACCTTTTCCCGATAAGTATAGGGGGATGTTTGATCAAGCTAAACCTAACACGGTTGAGGAATATTTAGCGCCTTTAAAAGAAATGTTTGCAAAATACGTCCCTGCGGAGGAAGTGGCATGTATTGTGGTTGAAACAATTCAAGGTGACGGTGGCTTACTTGAACCCGTACCAGGTTATTTTGAAGCATTACAAGAGCTTTGCCAAGCTCACAATATTCTTATTGCAGTTGATGATATCCAACAAGGATTAGGTCGTACGGGAAAGTGGAGTTCCGTAGATCATTATCATTTTACTCCAGATTTAATGACATTTGGAAAGTCATTAGCTGGAGGTTTACCAATGTCTGCGATTGTAGGTCGTAAAGAAATCATGGAAAGTCTTGAAGCACCTGCACATTTATTTACAACTGGTGCAAATCCTGTAAGTTGTGAGGCAGCCTTAGCAACGATAAAGATGATTGAAGATGAAGATTTACTAAACGCTTCATGGAAAAAAGGGAGTTACGTTAGAAAAAGAATAGACTCATGGATAGAACGTTACCAATATGTAGGTGATGTTCGAGGTATTGGATTATCAATTGGAATAGACATAGTATCAAATAAAATTGAGAAAACTAGAGATTCTGAAGCAGCATTAAAGATATGTAATTACTGCTTTGAAAATGGTGTGATTATCATAGCAGTTGCGGGTAATGTTTTAAGATTTCAACCACCACTTGTGATTACCTATAAGCAACTTGATAAAGCATTAGATACAATAGAACAGGCGCTTGAAAAGTTGGAAAGAGGAGAATTAAATCAATATGACATTAGTGGTCAAGGTTGGTAAGAAAAAAGTAGATGAATAGCAAAGCCTCGACACTAAATAACAATATTAATATAGGGAGTGGGACAGAATTCATAACGAGTTCGTTGTCCTACTCCCTATATTTTAATTTAATCTATGGGTCTTTCATTTATTCTCTAGGTACTTGATACGCTTCTTCATCATTCTTTTTGGAATGTCTAATTCCATAAATTAAATAAATAATTATACCTACAATAAACCATATCAGTGTATACAATTTAGCTTCAAAACTTAATCCCCAAAATACTAGCAATACTAATATAAATGTAATTGCAGGCAAAATAGGATATAAAGGTAATTTAAATTCTGGCTTAGGTAAATCTTTCCCTTCGCGTTTTCTTAATCGATACATGGCTAGTGACACAAACATGAATGCAACAAGGGTACCTGCGGAAATCAATTGTGCTAAGAAAGCAAACGGGAACATTGATCCTATAACTACACCAATGATTGTAAGTAAGACAAGTGCTCGATTAGGTAAATGTTTGTGATTTAATTGACTTAACCAAGAAGGGAGTAAACCATCTCGTCCAAATGAATATAATAGACGTGAACCTGCAAGCATCATACCAATTAATGCAGTGAACATACCGATAACAGAAATTGCTTGAACAATTGCAGCAATAATACCATGACCACTTTCTCGTAATGCCCAACCTACTGGCTCTGCATTATCAGCATATTGAGAGTAGTGGAACATGCCAACAAGAACAAGTGCTACGGCAACAAACAATACAATAGCTACTATGAGTGATCCTAAGATTCCTCTAGGCATTGTCTTCTGTGGATTAATCGCTTCAGCTGAATTAGCAGCAATAGAGTCAAAACCAATATAAGCTAAGAAAATCATTGAAACTCCAGCATAAATACCTTGCCAACCTCCAAAGTCACCAGTATCAGTAACCTTATGTTCTGGAATAAATGGTATATAGTTACTGAAATTTATCGCAGTGAGCCCTACAATCACAAATAAAATGATGGCTAACACCTTTAGAATAACCAATATATTTTCCATACGAGCAGCTTCGTTCATTCCGCGTGATAATAGTAATGCAGTTAAAATAATCACTACAGCAGCAATGATATCAATGACACCACCGTTACTTCCAAATGGATTAGATAATGATTTAGGTAAAGAAATACCTAATGGTGCAATAAGACCTCTTAAGTTAGCAGAAAAGCCGGAAGCAACGAAAGCAACAGCAATAAAGTATTCTGCTAAAAGCGCCCAACCGGCAACCCATCCGAATAATTCACCAAAAAGTACATTAATCCATGAATAAGCTGATCCTGCAAAAGGCATTGTAGATGCCATTTCTGCATAAGTAAAGGCTACAAGACCTGCCACAATAGCAGCTAATAAGAATGACAACGAAACAGCAGGTCCGGCATGCTCAGCCGCGACAACACCTGGTAAAGTGAAGATAGATGTAGAAACAATTGTACCAACACCTAGTGCAAGAAAGTCGCGTACACGTAGCGTGCGTTTAAGATGCCCATCTTTATTTTGATAAATAGTAGGATTCTCTTTCCGAGTCATCCGATTAAAAAAACTTCCCATAACAAACCTCCATAACATCAACTTACTATTAACATGAGTCAGCAAACATTCCTTAACAATACGTATTAAAAATCATCTACATGTAGATAAATGAGTTGGCTGATTCTGATAATTAATATAATAGCACAGAAGATAAATATTTTGTCTAAAAATTCTGAAAAATTAATAAAAATTATTTTCACAGTGATTAAGTTTATATAGTTAAATTTCAATAGGGCCAAAAAAGATATAAATTGAATGTTAATATCACAGGAATTTTAAATTATGGTATTTGGCATGTATTTCTTCACATGATTTATAAATTAGTAAAGTAATTATATTTGTAAAACATGTTATCGTAAAAGAGAGCATCATGATAATGATGAAAAATAATCGGTATTAGTCAATTGAAACAATTATATACACGGATTTATTGTCTAATCAGTGTTAGTGTAAATGAATAATTGAAGAAGTTATGTCGATGAAAAAATGCTAGATATCAAACGATGGTTCTATGAGAAGAAATATCCATCAATCAAATGTTGATAATTAAGGATGAATATAAATGGAAATTAAACAAATTAAATATTTCGTAGAAGTTGTACGACAAGGTGGTATGACGCAAGCATCTGAACACTTATACATTGCGCAGTCAACAATCAGCAAAGCGATTAAAAATATTGAAAATGAATATGATATTACATTGTTTGACCGGTCACAAAAACAAATAAAACTAACAGATATAGGTCAAACATTTTATGATAATAGTTTAGAATTTTTAGCTTTATTCGAGAAATTATCTTTAGAAATGAATGACATTGTGAACGTTCAAAAAGGTCATATTAAAATAGGATTATCACCAATGATGAATGTTCAAATGTTTACAAATGCATTGAATCAGTTTCACAGACTCTATCCTAATGTGACATATGAAGTGATTGAGGGTGGTGGTAAAATTGTTGAGAACTTAACATCTAATGATGATGTGGATATTGGTATTACTACACTACCTGTAGATCACACTGAATTTCATTCAACTTCTTTGTATAACGAGGAATTACTATTAGTAGTAAGTAATGACCACCACTTAGCACATTTAAATAAAGTAGACATGGCAGATTTGAAAGATGAAGAGTTTGTTTTATTTCATGATGATTATTATTTAAAAGATCAAATTATAGAGAATTGTAAAAGGTTAGGCTATTACCCTAAAACTGTTGCTAATATTTCTCAAATTAGCTTTATCGCTAACATGATTCAACAAGGAATTGGAATAAGTATCGTTCCAGAAAGTTTAGTTAATTTAATGGGGAATAACGTAACGTCCATTCAATTAGAGAATGTTGAATTATCATGGCATCTTGGCGTGATATGGCGAAAAGATGCTTATCTCAATCATGTAACTCGCAAATGGATCGAATTTATTTCTGAGATGAAACCAACATAGGTCAATATTTAGTAAAGGATTTTATATCAAAGTCGATATAACAACTTGTCTATTTTTAATAACGTCAAAGATATGTTAGAGGCACGAACACATTTTTAATGTATTGTACATATGCACTTAAAATTCATTAAGGTACACTAATAGTTCTTGCTCCACTATTTAAATATTAAAATGACTAGTACATAAATTGAAGTGTGCTTTTCAAGTAGGTGTTTATACTTAAATAACTGAGGAGCCTGGGAAATTGATATTTGTCTCAGGTGTTTTGTGTATTGGAATTTGATGGCTTAGTTTTAAAATGTGCCGATGTTAAACCTTTATATTATAAATTCTTGAAAAAGTATGGGACGGTAGATATTTTAATCAATTACGATTTTTTGATGCTTTGACGTTATATTTATTGATAAATATTTGGAATTCACTGTATTTAATTGTTAGTTTATACATAGAGGTGGGTATGGCCTAGTAGATAGTCTTTTAATAAAGGCATTGAATTGATGTCTTTATTGTCGAAAAAAGACCGCGATTAACTCACATTCGTTTATTTCATATATGAACAAACAAAGTATTACATTTTTCTATAGGAAACCTATTCCTTTTATGAATGGTTAACATCGTTATTATGTATTTTATTAATACTTTGTCACGTACTATAATAATAAACGTAATAAAGTTAGTCGCTGAGTTGATTACTTCAGAAAAGTGTTGAAAAATTGTCATTAAAATGAATTTTTTATATCTGAACTGAAGTAAAATTCTAGTTATTTTAATAGAAATATTATACAAATAAGCTAACACAGTTATTTGTGTAACTTTATTATGAAGGAGTTCGTTAAAATGAAAAAATTTGGGAAAAAAGTTGTTCTAGTAGGAGACGGTTCCGTAGGTTCAAGTTATGCATTTGCTATGGTGACTCAAGGAATTGCAGATGAATTTGTAATTATTGATATTGCAAAAGATAAAGTGGAAGCAGACGTTAAAGATTTAAACCATGGTGCACTTTACAGTTCTTCACCAGTGACTGTAAAAGCTGGAGAATATGAAGATTGTAAAGATGCAGATTTAGTTGTTATTACAGCAGGTGCACCTCAAAAACCGGGTGAAACTCGTTTACAACTTGTTGAGAAAAATACTAAAATCATGAAAAGTATCGTAACTAGTGTCATGGATAGTGGCTTTGATGGTTTCTTCTTAATTGCTGCAAACCCAGTTGATATTTTAACACGTTATGTTAAAGAAGTTACAGGTTTACCAGCTGAACGTGTTATTGGTTCTGGTACAGTGCTTGATAGTGCAAGATTCAGATATTTAATAAGTAAAGAATTAGGTGTTACTGCAAGTAGTGTTCACGCTAGCATTATAGGTGAACATGGTGACTCTGAACTTGCAGTTTGGTCTCAAGCAAACGTTGGAGGTATTTCAGTGTATGATACATTGAAAGAAGAAACTGGTAGCGATGCTAAAGCGAATGAAATTTATATTAATACAAGAGATGCTGCTTACGATATCATTCAAGCTAAAGGATCTACGTATTATGGTATAGCTCTAGCACTTTTACGTATTTCTAAAGCTTTATTAAATAATGAAAATAGTATTTTGACAGTTTCTAGTCAACTTAATGGTCAATATGGATTTAAAGATGTTTATCTTGGCTTACCAACACTTATCAATCAAAATGGTGCAGTTAAAATTTATGAAACACCATTAAATGATAACGAACTACAATTACTAGAAAAATCAGTGAAAACTTTAGAAGACACTTATGATTCTATAAAACATTTAGTTTAAAACTTATAAGAATGACGAAGATGTTTTGAATGAACTTAATTTTTGAAAGGAAATGAATATAAATGGCGGAAAAACAATATTCTGCAGCACAAATGGTAATTGATACTTTAAAAAATAATGGAGTTGAGTATGTATTTGGTATTCCAGGTGCAAAAATCGACTACTTATTTAATGCACTAGAGGATGACGATCTTGAATTAGTCGTTACGCGTCATGAACAAAATGCAGCGATGATTGCACAAGGTATTGGTCGTTTAACAGGAAAACCAGGTGTGGCTATTACTACAAGTGGCCCAGGGGTAAGTAACTTAACTACTGGTTTATTAACTGCAACTTCTGAAGGTGACCCTGTATTAGCTATCGGTGGTCAAGTTAAAAGAAATGACTTATTACGTTTAACACATCAAAGTATTGATAATGCATCATTACTTAGATCCTCAACTAAATATAGTGCAGAAGTACAAGATCCAGAATCACTATCAGAGGTTATTACGAATGCAATGCGTACAGCCACTTCAGGTAAAAATGGAGCGAGCTTTATCAGTATTCCACAAGATGTTATTTCATCACCTGTCAAAGCTGATGCAATTTCATTATGTCAAAAACCACATCTTGGTGTACCTTCAGAACAAGAAATCAATGAAGTGATTGAGGCTATTAAAAATTCTAAATTCCCAGTATTATTAGCTGGAATGAGAAGTTCAAGCCAAGCTGAAACAGAAGCTATTCGCCGTTTAGTTCAAAAAACAAACTTACCTGTTGTTGAAACATTCCAAGGTGCCGGTGTAATTAGTCGCGAATTAGAAAATCACTTCTTCGGTCGTGTTGGTTTATTTAGAAACCAAGTCGGTGACGAATTACTTAGAAAAAGTGATTTAGTTATCACAATCGGTTATGACCCTATTGAATATGAAGCAAGTAACTGGAATAAAGAATTAGATACTAAAATCATCAATGTCGACGAAGAACATGCTGAAATCACAAATTACATGCAACCAGTTAAAGAGTTAATCGGAAACATTGCAGGTACAATTGATATGATTTCTGAACATGTAAATGAACCATTTATTAATCAAAATCATTTAGATGAACTTGAAAAATTAAGAGGCGAAATCATAGAAGCAACTGGAATTAAAGCAACTCACAAAGAAGGTGTGATGCACCCAGTTGAAATCATTGAAACAATGCAAAAAGTTTTAACTGATGATACTACTGTAACTGTAGATGTGGGAAGCCATTACATTTGGATGGCTCGTAAATACAGAAGTTACAATCCTAGACATTTACTATTCAGTAACGGTATGCAAACTTTAGGTGTTGCACTTCCATGGGCTATTTCAGCTGCACTTGTACGTCCAAATACACAAGTTGTTTCTGTAGCTGGAGACGGTGGTTTCCTATTCTCAGGACAAGAATTAGAAACTGCAGTACGTAAAAACTTAAATATCATTCAATTAATTTGGAATGATGGTCGTTATAACATGGTTGAATTCCAAGAAGAAATGAAATATAAACGCTCTGCAGGTGTAGAATTTGGACCAGTTGATTATGTAAAATATGCAGAATCATTTGGCGCTAAAGGATTACGTGTCACTAATCAAGAAGAATTAGAGGCGGCACTTAAAGAGGGTTACGAAACTGATGGTCCAGTATTAATTGATATCCCAGTTAATTATGCAGATAATGTTAAATTATCTACAAACATGTTACCAAATGCTTTAAATTAATATATTAACCAATGATACTAAGTTGAATTTTAATAGAACGCACTCTAAGGTTGAAAGGCTACCTTAGAATGCGTTTCTTCAAGTAATGAATATTAATAGGAGTGATTATGAATGACTAATGTATTGTATCAACACGGAACATTAGGAACTTTAATGGCAGGTTTATTAGAAGGAACTGCTTCAATTAATGACTTATTAGAACATGGTGATTTAGGTATTGCTACGCTTACAGGTTCTGATGGAGAAGTAATTTTTGTTGATGGTAAAGCTTATCATGCAAATGAACATAAAGAGTTTATAGAATTGACAGGCGACGAAATGACACCATATGCAACAGTTACAAAATTCAAAGCAGACTCAAGTTTTAAAACTTCTAATAAAAATCAAGAAGAAGTATTTGATGAAGTTAAAAAACAAATGACAAGTGAAAATATGTTCTCAGCAGTTAAAATTTCAGGAACGTTTAAAAAAATGCATGTACGTATGATGCCTGGTCAAGAACCTCCATACACACGTTTAATTGATTCAGCTCGTAGACAACCTGAAGAAACACGTGAAAATATCAAAGGTTCAATCGTAGGTTTCTTCACTCCAGAATTATTCCATGGTATTGGTTCTGCTGGTTTCCATATTCACTTTGCAAATGATGATCGTGATTTCGGTGGTCATATTTTAGACTTTGAAGTGGATGATGTGACTGTTGAAATACAAAACTTTGAAACATTTGAACAACACTTCCCAGTAGATGCTAAATCATTTACTGATGCAGATATTGACTATAAAGATATAGCTGATGAAATCAGAGAAGCTGAATAATTGTTAGCTAGATGTACCTTAACTCCAAACATTATAGACTAAGATGATTTGTATACTAAATAGATGAGGGATAGGATAAAATATGTATTGAATATATTGTCCTATCCTGGTAACGAATCCCAACATAGAAAATTTCTGAATGAAACTCTCAATGTTGGGGGTTCTTATACTACAATTGAAAAAGTTTGATATAAACAACATCTTCAATTCAAGTATAGATAGATTGTCTGTACGTTAATAAAGCCTAGGACATGAATTTGTGTTCTAGGCTTTGTTGTATGTTTATGATGGTTAGAATTTATAAAGTAAACGCATTTCAAATATGAGGCTGTTTATTTGTAGAATAAAGACATTTCTTTGAGAAAAAGTCATATTCTTTAATGAATGATTCACCTAAGATATCAATCTGGTTGGGTGTATTCGAGGTGATAAGCGTATAAAAATGTATAAGCCATATCTAGATAGGGTGTTTCTAAATGATGTTTTTTTGCACATTTATATATATAACCCTGTATGGCCTCGACTTCAAGAGGATGCTTGTTAATGACATCGTAATACATACTTGTTCCCATTTCGTCTGGATAACCATTATAGATATTTAAAATATCATCAATGATATGATCTTCAAAGTTAATTTGTTCAGCTCTAGCAACTTTAAGACCATCAACTAATATACGACGACATATCGACTCAATATGAGGAGATTTTAAAATTTTAGCTGGTTGATGTCCAATAGCAGTGATGGTATTTATACCTAAATTCACTAATAATTTATACCAAATGCTTTTTTCAATATTTTCTTGTAAAACCACCTCTATTTTGGAAGGACGAACCATTTGCTTGAATTGACGAGTTAGTGTGCTATCTTGAATACATAGTTGGTAATCTCTGAAATGTTGAACCTTGTTGTTGACTTTTTGCCCGCTAATATAGACGACTGCTTGAAAGACATGTTGATATGGAAGTTTATTAAGCTGTCCATAGCCATTTTGTGCTAAGATAATGAGCGAATTATCATGAGTGATTTTAGGTAATTGTTTAATGACGTCATCCAATTGATGTGTTTTAACAGCTATGATAATGACATCAAAAGTATGATTAATATGATTAAATGAAGTCACTTTAATATGACATCCATTTGAAGTATTTTCTGGGAAATAGGTCATTAATTTATTTTGCCGGCCGATGAGTTCCGTATCTGGTAGAACTTTTTTTAATTCAACAGCTAACGTTGTACCCACTGCACCTGAACCTATAATGGCAATTGTCATAACTTTATTCTTTCCTTTCTTTTTACGATTCATTATACTATTGCTAATAATAAAGGAAATTGAGGGTGAAATGAATTGAAAACTTTAAATCATTTAAACAAAATGAAGGCATCACAGCAAAAGATTTCTATGGTTACAGCTTATGATTATCCTAGTGCTAAGCAAGCACAACAAGCTGAAATTGACATGATTTTAGTAGGAGATTCTTTAGGAATGACAGTGTTAGGATATGATAGTACTGTTCAAGTAACATTGAACGATATGATTCATCATGGTAAGGCTGTTAAAAGAGGTGCTCCGGATACATTTATAGTTGTTGATATGCCTATAGGGACTGTTGGTTTAAGTGATGAAGAAGATTTAAAAAATGCACTTAAGCTTTATCAAAACACGAATGCTAACGCTGTCAAAGTAGAAGGGGCTCATCTTACATCATTTATTCAAAAAGCAACTAAAATGGGTATACCTGTTGTTTCTCACTTAGGTCTTACACCTCAAAGTGTAGGTGTAATGGGGTATAAACTTCAAGGGGATACAAAGGCAGCCGCTATGCAACTTATCAAAGATGCTAAAGCTATGGAAACTGCTGGTGCAGTAGTACTGGTTTTAGAAGCCATACCTAGTGATTTAGCTCGAGAGATTAGTCAGCAACTCACTATTCCAGTTATAGGTATAGGGGCAGGTAAAGATACTGACGGACAAGTATTAGTTTATCATGATATGTTAAATTATGGTGTTGATCGACACGCTAAGTTTGTTAAACAATTTGCAGACTTTTCAAGCGGTATTGATGGATTAAGGCAATATAATGAAGAGGTTAAAGACGGGGCGTTTCCTTCTGAAAAGCATACTTATAAAAAACGTATTATGGATGAGGTAGAGCAACATGACTAAAGTTATTACAAAAATTAATGAAATGCAATCTATTGTTAAACAATATCAACGTGAAGGTAAAACAATAGGATTCGTTCCGACTATGGGAGCTTTACATGATGGTCATTTAACCATGATGAAGCAATCTGTAAACGAAAATGATCTCACGGTTATTAGTATATTTGTGAATCCCTTGCAGTTTGGACCAAATGAGGATTTTGATGCTTATCCACGTCAACTCGATGATGATGTGGATGCAGTAAAAAAGTTAAACGTGGACTATGTTTTCCATCCAAGTGTAGATGAAATGTTTCCAGAAGAATTAGGTGTTCATCTCAAAGTTGGACACTTGGCACAAGTATTAGAGGGAGCACAAAGACCTGGACACTTCGAAGGTGTTGTGACCGTGGTCAACAAATTATTTAATATTGTACAACCAGATTATGCCTATTTCGGGAAAAAGGATGCGCAACAATTAGCTATTGTTGAAAAAATGGTTAAAGACTTTAATCTTCCTGTACACGTTATTGGCATTGATATCGTAAGAGAAAAAGATGGTTTAGCCAAAAGCTCTAGAAATATTTACTTGACCTCTGAAGAACGAAGAGAGGCAAAACATTTATATCAAAGTTTACGCTTAGCAAAGAATTTGTATGAAGCGGGTGAACGAGATAGCAATGAGATTATAAGTCAAATCGCTGCGTATTTAAACAAAAATATAAGTGGACATATTGATGATTTGGGTATTTATAGTTATCCAAATCTTATACAACAATCAGAGATTCATGGACGAATATTCATATCATTGGCAGTTAAATTTTCTAAAGCAAGATTGATAGATAATATAATTATTGGAGATGACTATATTGATTAGAACATTTATGAACTCAAAAATCCATAGGGCTAGAGTTACAGAATCTAATTTAAATTACGTTGGAAGTATAACAATAGATGCCAATATATTAGATGCGGTTGATATTTTACCCAATGAAAAGGTTGCTATTGTTAATAATAATAATGGTGCTCGATTTGAAACATATGTCATTGCTGGAGAACGTGGTAGTGGAAAGATGTGTTTAAATGGCGCGGCTTCAAGACTAGTTGAAGTTGGAGACGTCATTATTATTATGACATATGCACAATTAAATGAAGATGAAATGGTAAATCACTCACCAAAAGTAGCTGTGTTAAATGAAAATAATGAAATTATAGAAATGATAAATGAGAAAGAAAATACGATATCAAATGTATAAGAGATGAGATGGAATTCATTCTCAATTGATAGGTTCATTATCGATTTTAAAATCAAAAAACTGAAAAGTTATAAATAAGATGATGATTGAACCAATAAATTACTAAGAGGATGATTAAGAGTCTGGACACAAGGTAGATGGATGTCCAGACTCTTTTTTATATTTCAATGATATTGTTTTGAAATAAATGTCTAAATAGTAATAATGAAGTAAAATGTCATGCTATTACTATAAGTCAATTTGAGAATATATGAGTTGAAAAAGTGGCGGAAAATATATACTCCTTTATATGAAATCTATATACCACAATTCACTATACCCGATTAAATAAATAAGATTTTTAGATTTTTGTAGAAAACAATATAAATAAAATGATATAATTTAAAAGATTACAAAATATTTATTGTAGGAGGGTTTTATATGCATTGTCCGAATTGCGGTAATCCAATAGAAGATGATGATTTATTCTGTGGTGAATGTGGGCATAAAATAAGTCGACATCCACAGTCAGTCAGAAATGCAGAAAGTGAAATAACAAAAGCTGAAAAGAATGATGAAGAACAAAACATAACATCAAATAATAAAGAAAACAACGTAGCGACTCATCAAAATGTTGATTCAACATCTCATGATGAGACTAGATCAAATGAAAATGACGTAGCAGATTCAACATTACAATCTAAGCAGTCACATAATGATATCCAACAATCAAATCTCTCTACATACCACCAAAGACCTCAACATCGAGAAATTCCTCAAAATCAACACAATCACAATCAACAACAAAGTCAAATAGGTCAACAAGCTAAACAAGTAACAAATGAAAGTAAAGGTTTCTTTAAAAGTGCATTTACTGCACCTGATAAAATCATTCAAACTAATCATGTTTTCAGTTTTAAATTATTATTATCATTATTAATAATCGGTTTTATTGTATTAGCAATTTTACTCGCTTCCGTAATACCAGTTGAGATTGGTATTTTCGGTACTACAAGAGGTAGTTTGGTAACGAGTATCATTTTCGGTATTATTCTATTTTTGGTTGTCATAGTAGGTGCAATATTTGGACTTACACGTTTAGTAGTTAGACAACCTATTAGCTTTAAAAAAGTATTATCAGACTATGTGTTAATTAATAGTGTTTCGTTAGCAATTTTAATTATTTCTGTAATTTTAACATTAGCAGAATCATACAGCTTTGGCGGAAGTATAGCATTATTGTCATTATTATTATTTATTGCTTCTGGTATTTATCTAATTGCGAAGTATAGCACAGGTAATCAAACAAGAATATCCAGCTTTTATGGTGTGATTATTTATATCATTATTTTGTTCTTATTTATTCGTATTTTTGGTGAGGCATTTTTCCATCAAATATTTGGTGATTTTATAGAAGAACTAGGGGATTTATTTGAAGGAGGAACTTATTAAAATATGAAATATTGCAGTCATTGTGGTCAACCTCTTCGAGAAGGTGTAAAGGTATGTACAAATTGTGGTACATCTGTGAGAAATGATGGAACTAATTATAAATATTCAGAACAACGCTATTCTCATCATCAACCACGTTCCAATAAGAGTAATAAAAAAACTTGGTTGATTATTACTATAGTGTTAGCTATTATCATTGCTTTGGTAGTAATCTTTACTATAGCTAAAAATCAAATGTCACCAGAAAAACAAGCGACTCACATTGCACATGCTATCAAAAAAGACGATGCTAAATCGTTATCTAAGCAATTAACATCAAACAATCATCGTTTAAGTGAAGAAGAAGCACGTGCGTACTTAAAGTATATTAAAGCAGAAAATGATTTAAAGCATGTTGCTGACAAAGTTGAAGAAAACATCAAAGATATTAAAAATAATCACTATAACAATTTATCTGTAGATGCAAATGGTAATAATATTTTAAATATATCTAAAGACGGAAAAAAATATGTTTTTTTGATAACTATCAATTTAATGTTCCTCAAAAAACAATTACGCTCGTTTCAAGTGATAGTGGTGAAATTACTTATGAATTTAACGGGGATAAACATCATATTTCTGTAGAAGAAGATGACGATAAAGAATTAGGAACATTTCCTATCGGTGATTATAATTTAAAAGCATCAAAAGACATGGAAGGTAAAAATTTTAAAGGCGCTATTACAATTGATATGAGTGAAAGTGATAGTATTGCATATGAATCGTTTAAACAAAAACGTTTTAATGTTGATACTGAAGGCGGATATATATTAGATAATGTAAAAATATATGCTAATGGTAAAGAAATAGGAGATGGTTTTTCATCAGAAACATATGGTCCTTATGATCCGGATGAAGAAGTTATCGTTCACGCTGAAGGTTCATATGAAGGAAAAACTTTTAAATCGAATTCGGTCAATGTAGCAAGTGCAAGCGAAAAAGATGGTGGTGTAACAGATGTCACAGTCAAATTCGATGAAGAAGCTATTGATCAGTATGTCGATAAAAAATCAGATGAAAAATACGATGATGATTCAGATGACGAGTCAGATAACGATTCAAGTAGTGGTGAAGTAACGCGTGAAAATGTAATTGATAAAGTAGAGTCATATGAAGGACATACACTAGATACTGATACGTATACGTATAAAGAACCTGAAAAAACCGGTGATGGTAAATGGGGCTTTTCATTCTTAGATAAAGATGGAGATTTAGCTGGATCGTACACGGTAGACATTGACGACGGTTATGTTACAGAATATGACGAAGATGGTGAAGAAGTTGGATCTGGTTATTAATATTTAATGCAAGAACCTGAGGCAAAAATAATTGTCTCAGGTGTTTTATTATAGTGGGAATTGATGACTAATTTTAAAGTAGCTATGTTACAAATTTTTATTTTTAGGACTTGTTGTTAAAATGTGGCAATACACGCAATTCGAATTCGGTCACTTTTTTAAATTTTTTAAGAGTTAAAGTCGAATTGTCTTGTACGTTCAATATTTCCTTTATATATTCGGTAATATATAATATTATTAAATAATGTGTTATGTAGATGAAAGAGAGGTCATATTGTGATTGAAGCGAATCAAATTTTAGCTAAAATGAAAAATCAAAAAATCAACTATGATAAAGTATTAAGAAAGATAATTTCTCAATGGGAACGTGATGGAGAACGTCCAAAAATCTTACTTCATAGTTGTTGTGCACCTTGTAGTACATATACGTTAGAATTTTTAACACAATATGCGGATATAGCGATTTATTTTGCGAATCCTAATATACATCCCAAAAGTGAATATTTAAGACGTGCTAAAGTTCAAGAACAATTTGTAAATGATTTTAATAATAAAACAGGTGCAAATGTAAAGTATATTGAAGCCGAATATGAACCGCATAAATTTATGAAAATGGCAAAAGATAAAGGTCTAACTGAAGAGCCGGAAGGTGGACTAAGGTGTACGGCTTGTTTCGAGATGCGATTAGAAATTGTTGCAAAAGCTGCTTTAGAACATGGTTACGATTATTTTGGTAGTGCAATCACACTCTCTCCAAAGAAAAATGCCCAATTAATCAATGAACTAGGTATGGATGTACAAAATATATATAATGTAAAATATTTACCAAGTGATTTTAAAAAGAATAAAGGGTATGAACGTTCTATCGAAATGTGTAATGATTATAATATTTTTAGACAATGTTATTGTGGCTGTGTATTTGCAGCGATGAAGCAAGGTATAGATTTTAAACAAATAAATAAAGATGCTCAAGCATTTTTACAACAATTTTAAAATATAAAATGTGCCTACTCATATGAGTAGGCATTTGTATATTTATATCGTTTTTTGTATGAATCGTATGATGGCTATCACTGCAATGACAATCATTGAAACGAAAGATAAGATTTTGAAATGCTTACTTTTTGTTTCTTTATTAGATTCTCCATTTTCCATCATTTCCTGTAGTTCTCGTTCTATCTCAAGATCCAAATCAGTTTTTTGATAACCATTTAAACCTTGTCTATCTATATGATCATTTTGATGTTTATGGTTGTTATTACTATCTTTTTTAGCATCGGTATCTGCTTTGTTATTTTTACCCATGATAGGACCTCCAATGAATAATAGCGTTCTTAAACTTTTATACGTTATTTATTAAATTATTCATTATTTAAAAGCAACTTCGTAATTGTAATTTATGCATCTAAACCAATAATATCACTTACATTAGCATAACCATGTCGAGTTAAATAATGCGCGATTTCTTTATTCATTTTCTTAGTCAAACCTGGTCCTTCAATGACTAATGAAGAGTATATTTGTAGTAATGACGCACCGTTTCTTAACATTTTGATAGCATCTTCAGAACTGAATATACCACCAGTTCCAATAATTAAGAAATTACCTTGTGTTTGTTGATAGGCATATTTAACTAGTTGTAAGTTTCTTTCGAATAATGGTCTGCCACTCAAACCACCTTCTTGTATTTTATTTTTTGAATTTAATCCATCACGTTGCCGTGTCGTATTTGCCAACATAACCCCATCGAATGTATCTGTAATTGAAGGCAAGATTTTTTTAAAACCATCTAATTCCATATCAGACGTTAACTTTAAAAAGATAGGTACATTAATATTGTTCTTAGCTTTAAATGTATTGAAAGCATCACATAACATCGAAAATTCATTTTCGTCGTGAAAGTTTTGGAGATTTTCTGTATTTGGGGAGCTAATATTCACTGTAAAGAATGAGACATCATTTTTAAATGTATCAATCACTTTAATGTAATCTTGATAGCGATTTTCATAGGAAGTTGTTTTATTCACACCAACATTTAATCCTACTGGTATTGAGCATGAATGATTACGTAAATTACTTAATGCTTTATTCATACCCTTATTATTGAATCCCATACGATTGATGAGTGCATCATCTTCTAGTAAACGATACATGCGTGGTTTTGGATTACCTGGTTGAGGCTTAGGTGTTATACCGCCGAGTTCAATTGCACCGAAGCCAATGTTTTCAAGTGCTTTTGGAACTTCACAAGATTTATCAAAACCTGCAGCTAACCCGATAGGATTATCAAAAGAAATACCGTGAATATGTTGCGTTAATATTGGATTGTTATAAGTAAATAACTTATTAACGATAGGTAAAATGGGTGAACATTTTTGAACACACTTCAACGCATTGATGGTCAAACCATGTGCTCGTTCAGGATCTAATTTGAATAATAAAGGCTTAACTAATTTGTACATATAAATGCTCCTATTTCATTATATTTGAGGCTTACTATCCCCAGTTAATATGTTTGAAATTCATTCTTTTAATAGACTAGCATTTTCATGTAAAATTTCATAGTTAAATATTAGAAAGTTGAAAAATTGACTTAATTTAATAATATAAAGAAGTTAAGATTAATGATTTCATTATAGGTAATATATTAATGTAGATATAATATAAAGTTAAGAGGGTGAGAAAATGAATGAACAATGGATGAGCGCATTGCCGCTTGACAATGTGAAAGACATTTCTCCAGTAAGTGGTGGAGATGTAAATGAAGCATTTAAAGTCACTACAGTTGAAGAAGATACCTTTTTTTTACTCGTTCAACGTCAACGATCAGAAGCCTTTTATGCCGCAGAAATTGCAGGACTAAATGAATTTGAAAATGCAGGTATAACAGCTCCAAGAGTAATTGCAAGTGGAGAGATAAATGGAGATGCATATTTATTATTAAGTTTTCTTGAAGAAGGTAGTCAAGGGAGTCAAAGAGAACTTGCTCGATTGGTTGCTAGAATGCATAGCCAATACCAACAAGATAATAAATTTGGATTCCGTTTACCGCATGAAGGCGCAGATATTTCATTTGATAATTCATGGACTGAGACATGGAAAGAGATTTTTATAGATCGTAGAATGGATCACTTACAAGATGAGTTATTACGTGTAGGATTGTGGAAACAAGAAGATAAAAAGATGTATGAACGTGTAAGAAAAGTTATTGTTGACGAGCTATCAAATCATACTAGTAAACCTTCTCTGTTACATGGTGATTTATGGGGAGGTAACTATATGTTCTTAACAAATGGCCAACCTGCTTTGTTTGATCCTGCACCACTCTACGGCGATAGAGAGTTTGATATAGGAATCACTACAGTGTTTGGTGGATTTACACAAGAGTTCTATGACGAATATAATCAACAGCTACCATTAGCCAAAGGATCACAAAAACGTATAGAATTTTATAGATTATATTTACTTATGATACATTTACTTAAATTTGGAGGTATGTATGCTGATAGTGTACAACGCTCTATGAAAATCATTTTAGAGTAAAGAACTTCGACCTCACTAAAGATATCAACGGGCTTTAGTGAGGTCTTTAAAAATAAGATTGATTGAAAATTTTTAAAATAGGGTATATTTAAATTTGTAATGCTATTTTTCTATGATTAAAAGAAATTTATTATAAAACAAGGGGTATGACGCATGACATAATCTTCAGTCAGTGATTTACTCTATGAAATGGAGAAGATAAGATTATGGCAGATAAACTGCAAAGAGAATTAAGCAATAGACATATACAATTAATTGCGATTGGCGGGGCTATTGGAACAGGTTTATTTCTTGGTGCTGGCCAATCTATTCATTTAGCAGGACCATCTATCTTACTAACATACATAATAGTAGGTTTCGTTCTCTTTATGTTCATGAGGGCTATGGGAGAATTACTGTTATCCAATTTAGGATTTAAATCGTTTGGTGATATTGCCCATCATCATATTGGTTCTATGGCAGGTTTTATGGTGGGGTGGACATATTGGTTAACGTGGATTATTTCAGGAATGGCAGAAGTGACTGCTGTTGCCAAGTATGTTTCCTTCTGGTATCCAACAATTCCAAACTGGTTAACAGCTGCAGCGACGATTTTAGTTTTAGTTGCTTTAAATCTATTTAGTGCTAAATTATTTGGAGAATTAGAATTTTGGCTTTCTATTATTAAAGTTTTGACTATTTTAGCTTTGATAGCTGTTGGTGTTGTTATGATTGTATTTGGAATGAAGACAAGCTATGGCCCTGCAACTGTGACGAATATATGGAAAGACGGAGGCTTTTTCCCTAATGGTGCACAAGGTTTCTTCATGTCATTCCAAATGGCAATTTTCTCATTTATTGGTATTGAGTTGATTGGAATAACTGCAGGGGAGACTAAAGATCCTCACAAAACAATTCCTCAAGCAATTAATAATGTACCGTTTAGAATATTATTATTTTATGTAGGATCGTTAGCAGTTATCATGTCTGTTGTACCATGGCAACAATTAAATCCTGCTGATAGTCCATACGTTAAAATGTTTGGATTAGTTGGAATCCCTTTTGCAGCAGGTATTATTAACTTTGTTGTGCTCACAGCCGCAGCGTCTTCTTGTAATAGTGGTATATTCGCTAATAGCCGTACGATGTTTGGATTAGCTGGAAGAAAGCAGGGTCCAGCATTCTTACATAGAACCAATAAGCACGGCGTACCACATTATGCTATTTTAGTGACATGTGGCTTATTAAGTATTTCAGTCGTGTTAAATGCAATTTTTAAAGATGCGACTAAAGTGTTTGTACAAATTACAACATTTTCAACTGTTTTAAATATTATGATTTGGACAATTATTATGATTGCGTATCTAGGTTATTTAAGACATGAACCGAAACAGCATAAAGAGAGTAACTATAAAATGTGGGGCGGAAAATACATGGCTTACTGTATTTTAGGGTTCTTTGCATTTATTTTTATTATATTATTGATTAATAGTGCAACGCGTTATGCCGTACTTTCTGCACCCGTATGGTTTGTTATCATGTTAGTGATGTATCAAAAATATAAAAAAGAATCTCGCAAAGCTAAAATTGAAACTGAGGAAGAGTAAAGCACTTATTATTTCAAATATGGTGAGTTAGGTAACACTTCATAACGTTAGTATTTAAACTAAAGGTTATGAAGTGTATTTTAATTAAAAATTAATGTTTTGAATGAAATGACAAATAAGTTATCTTAATTTTCAGAAAATATGGTATACTATTGAGCATAGTCTTGAATGTCATATATGCATTTCACTAATTATCCCTCTAAGTTACAGCATCTAAGAAAGATTTAATTGAATCATATATAGGCTTCGAGACTCTTTTTATACATAATTTTACTTAGCACATTGGGAGGTTTAACTTATGTCGACGATAAAAAACATCGATGGACCAAAGGATTTTATTTTTAGAGTGTTATCAGGGGTAGCAATTGGAATAGTAGCCGGACTCGTTCCAAATGCGATTTTGGGAGAAATTTTTAAATACTTTATGCAATATCATCCTATTTTCAAAACTTTATTAGGGGTCGTTCAAGCCATCCAATTTACAGTGCCAGCGCTTATTGGAGCATTGATAGCTATGAAGTTCAATATGACACCATTAGCAATAGCTGTAGTAGCAAGTGCCTCATATGTTGGTAGTGGTGCAGCTCAATTTAAACAAGGTACATGGGTAATTGCGGGAATTGGGGATTTAATTAATACGATGTTAACTGCATCCATCGCCGTGTTACTTATTTTATTAATAGAAGAACGTGTTGGTAGTATGGCTTTAATTGTTTTTCCGACAGTTGTTGGTGGTTTAGCAGCTACAATCGGCGTATTTACTTTACCATATGTAAGGTTAATTACTACGGGAATTGGTAACATGATTAATAGCTTTACTGAATTACAACCAGTGTTTATGAGTATGTTAATCTCTATGGTGTTTAGTTTTATAATCATATCGCCATTGTCAACTGTTGCCATAGCTATTGCTATTGGATTATCAGGTATTGCTGCAGGATCTGCTTCAATAGGTATAGCAGCAACAGAAGCTGTATTATTGATTGGCACCAGCAAAGTTAATCATGTAGGTATTCCTTTATCAATATTTTTCGGTGGGGTGAAAATGATGATGCCAAATATGGTTAAATACCCTGTCATTATGATTCCGATTTTCTTGACAGCGGCAATATCTGGTATTGCTTCTGGAATTATTGGTATTTCAGGAACAAAAGAATCAGCCGGATTTGGTTTTATCGGAATGGTTGGACCTATTAATGCCTTCAAATTTATGCATGTTGATTCTGCATGGTTAAGTTTATTACTTATTGTCATCGCCTTTTTTGTTGTGCCGTTTCTAGTTGCATGGATTTTAGATTTAATACTTAGAAGATTTATTCATTTGTATGAGAATGATATTTTTAAATTTATGGGATAAACCGTCATCTCTCTTCAACGTTTAGAACGTTGAAGAGATTTTTCTATGTTAAAATATAATAATATAGCATCTAACTTTAACATATATAGAGGGTGAAACGATGTCAGGGAAACTAGAAGAATTACAATTGAAAGTAGCTCGATTAAGTCGACGTACTCATGAATTAGGTATTCCAATTATGGTATTATTTGAGGGGATTCCTGCTTCAGGGAAGACACGTTTATCAAATGAATTACTATTGCACCTAGATGCCAAATATTCGCAATTTATAGCTACTAAATCGCCAGAATCAAACGATTTACGTTATCAATTTTTACAAAAATATTGGAATACGTTACCACAAAAGGGTAATATAAATATTTATTTTAGAAGTTGGTATTCACACTTTTTAGATTATAAAGAAAACAAAATTAAGCATGATCAATATAAAAATTATGATGTTTTAGTCAATCAAATTTATCATTTTGAATCGATGTTAAAGAATGATAACTATGAAATTATAAAGTTTTTCATAGAAATAAATGAAGAAAAACGCAATGAACATATTCAACAGACAAAAGATAATCCCTTAACTAGATGGAAAGTTCAAGAATATGAAAATGTTATACCTCAAGAAAGTTATCTAAATCAAATGCATCAATTCATCAAGAAGGATAAAGATTGGAAAGTCATCGATTACACAGAGCGCGAGCATGCTTTTGAAAAAATGTACTTACATTTAATAGATAGACTTGAGCAAGCTATAAAAAAAGTTGAACAACAAACAACTAAAGTCAACAGTAAGTTCACATCAGGCTTCACGACTTCTTTATTTGATAATAATCTAGAGAAAGTAGACAAAAAAACGTATAAAAATCTCATTGTTGAATTGCAACAGAGAATGAGAGAAATCCAATTTGCTTTATATGAAAGAAAGATTCCTCTTGTTTTGGTTTTCGAAGGTATGGATGCTGCCGGTAAAGGTGGCAATATTAAACGTATTAGAGAAAAATTAGATCCAACAGGATATGAAGTGAATGGTATTAGTGCACCTACGGATGTCGAACTTAATCATCATTATTTGTGGAGATTTGCTAAAAAGATGCCAAAATCAGGTCATATTGAAATATTTGATCGTAGTTGGTATGGTCGTGTACTAGTTGAACGTGTAGAAGGTTTTGCGAGCCAGAATGAATGGCAACGTGCATCTGATGAAATTAATCAATTTGAAAAGATGTGGACAGATGAAGGTACAATCATTTTAAAATTCTTCTTGAGCTTAGATAAGAATGAGCAGCTAAAACGTTTTAAAGACCGTGAAAATAATCCTGATAAACAATGGAAGATTACTGAAGAAGATTGGCGTAATAGAGAAAAATGGGATGAATATTTAGAAGCAAGTCATGATATGATTGAATCTACAAACACTTCATACGCCCCTTGGTATATTGTTCCGGCAGATCATAAAAAAACGGGTCGGATTGAAGTACTTAAAACAATTATTAGGAAATGTGAAGAAGTACTATGGGGAGTTAAAACGTATTAATTTTAAATAAAAATCTCGAGAGTGAGACCGTGGATGAAGCATTATTCATTGGTCTCACTCTCTTTTTTAATATAATGAAATGTTTATGAATGAAAATACTGTGTTTCTTCTATTATATATTCTAAAAGGATAACTCACCTATATAGAAAAGGTAACGTCGTTTAATACAAAAGATATTTTGAGTTCCAAATTGATACATAGCGTTATATTTTGTTTATTAAAGAATAAGAGTTAAAAAGTAACCTCATTAAAATAAACAAATCTTCATAAAAATGATAATACTTAGAATCAAATAGTTAGAATTATTTCATTTATGTAACAACATTGCAATCTGTAATTTTACAGATAACTTAATATAATGATATTTCAGCTTGAAACACAATGTAATTACTTGAATTAAGGTGGAATATGAAACTAATATTAAGAAATTATATGTTACAAACTGAAATATATCTGTTTTAAGATTACAAAAGGGTGTTGATATTGTAACCTTTTGTAAGGAACGTGTAATATACAAAGGCGATTTTTATGATATAGTGGGTAGCGTCAAAAGTTAACAAAAAACATTTTCAATATAGCACAACGAATTCAAAACATTTAAATAACAAAACAAACAAATTTTAAATTATATCTGGAGGATTTATATATCATGAAAAAAACAGTTATCGCTTCTACATTAGCAGTATCTTTAGGAATTGCAGGTTATGGTTTATCAGGACATGAAGCACACGCTTCAGAAACTACAAACGTTGATAAAGCACACTTAGTAGATTTAGCACAACATAACCCTGAAGAATTAAATGCTAAACCAGTTCAAGCTGGTGCTTACGATATTCATTTCGTAGACAATGGATACCAATACAACTTCACTTCAAATGGTTCAGAATGGTCATGGAGCTACACTGTAGCTGGTTCAGATGCTGATTACACAGAATCATCATCTAACCAAGAAGTAAGTGCAAATACACAATCTAGTAACACAAATGTACAAGCTGTTTCAGCTCCAACTTCTTCAGAAAGTCGTAGCTACAGCACATCAACTACTTCATACTCAGCACCAAGCCATAACTACAGCTCTCACAGTAGTTCAGTAAGATTATCAAATGGTAATACTGCTGGTTCAGTAGGTTCATATGCTGCTGCTCAAATGGCTGCACGTACTGGTGTATCTGCTTCAACATGGGAACACATTATTGCTAGAGAATCAAATGGTCAATTACATGCACGTAATGCTTCAGGTGCAGCTGGATTATTCCAAACTATGCCAGGTTGGGGTTCAACTGGTTCAGTAAATGATCAAATCAATGCAGCTTATAAAGCATATAAAGCACAAGGTTTATCTGCTTGGGGTATGTAATCCAAATCTAATAATATAATTAGAAAGAGTGGGGCAACATTCGTTGTCCTCTCAGCAACGAGGACTAAAATTGACTCCCTTATATATAAGTAAGTTTTAATCTTAGTTATCGAGGCAATAAATTAAAAAGCCTAGGACACATCGCTTTGTGTTCTAGGTTCTTTTTTATTTGGGCTCTATAATAAATTGGACTGATGACTAAAAATCATCAGTCCAATTTTTATGTTTGAATACAAAAATGGCGCAATTACCTCTATAATTATTAGTTACCACACAAAATAAAAAAGAAAGGTAATGCGCCTATGTGTAAGTCTATATTAAATACATTAAGAATTAAAGATAAAAATCTAAATTTTTCAGATGAAGTGATTGAGAAAAAATATAAAGGACGAATGAGCTTGTTTTACTATGCCGAGCTCACTTATCAACCTACACATTGTGAAAATTGTTCAACTAAAAATGAAAATTTCTCTATAGTAAAAAATGGTAAGAAAACCTCAACGATTAC